>Ga0209751_10000008_pt1 | contig 278864 bp, 292 predicted proteins | sample RifCSP13_1_FD_184019 | JGI IMG/M metagenome (GOLD analysis project Ga0209751, IMG submission 184019) | Soil microbial communities from Rifle, Colorado - Rifle CSP2_sed 13_1 (SPAdes) (version 2) | ecosystem: Environmental > Terrestrial > Deep subsurface > Rock core/Sediment | place: Rifle...
TGATCGCGTCGGTTCGTTCGGGCGCATCGCTTCCCACTGCGATCGAGAACCTGGCCGGGTTTGGTCCCGCACCTCTGCGCTCCGCATTCCAGGGTTTCACCGTCTACTCGCGGAGCCTGGGAGTGGTGCCGGCGCTGGAGATGATCAAGTCGGATCTGGCAGACCCGACGTCGGATCGGGTCATCGAGGTGCTGATCCTCGCCTATGAACGGGGAGGTGCGGTGGTGCCCGACATCTTGTCCGATCTCGCCGAAGCCACCACACGGGATATCTGGACCTTGGAGCAGATCCGGACCGAGGCGCTCGAGCAGAAGATCAACGCCCGGGTGGTCTTCGTGCTCCCATGGTTCGTCCTGATCGCTATGACCGCCCAGGCCGGGGCGTTCCGCGAGTTCTACTCGACACCTGCCGGCTTGACGGTGGCCTTCATCGGTGGCGTGATGAGCCTCCTCGGGATCGTCATAGCCTCTCGCCTCGGGAATCAGCCGGCAGAGCCCAGGGTCTTCACGTCGGGGAGGGCTCTTTGATCGTGTCCCCTTTGGTGCTCCTCGCCGCGGTCGCGTCCGCCCTGGCCGCGGGGCTGTTGGTGCACGAGTTGATTCCCCCGCCGAGGTCCCTCGCCTCTCGACTCCAGCCGTATCTGACACCAACCCGGTCGATGACCCGCGGCCAGGGGGCGGGCGGCGCGGTTACACAGGTCTTCGGGCCCATCGTCCGTCAGGTGGCGGAGGCCGCCGGAAGGTTGCTCGAGCGATCGGGTGACCAGGTGACGATTCTCAAGCTTCGCCAGGCTGGTTGGTATCGCCAACTCCCCGAGGAGGAGATGGTCTCGGCCTACCGGGTGACTCAACTCAGGTCGATGGTGGTCGCCACCGGGTTGGGGCTGCTGGCGGGATCGGTGATCGGAGCCTCCCTGATCCAACGCTTGGTTCTGGTCGGTCTCGGGCTCCTCGTCGGTGCGACCCGTCAACGTTCCCGCATCGACAAGGCCATCGAGACCCGAAGAGAGCTGATGCGGATCGAGGTGTACACCGTCAACCAACTCCTGGCGATGCGGGCGAGGGCAGGCGGCGGAGTGGTCCACGCCGTCAGCTCCACTGTGGCACGAGGCCGTGGTGAGGTGATCAACGAGCTGGCCGAAGCACTGCGACTTCAACGCGCCGGGTGGCGGGCCGGCGATGCCTTCCGTCGAATAGCCGAGCTCACTCCGGAGCCGTTCTGCAGTCGCACTTACCGCCTTCTCGCCTCGGCCGAGGAGCGGGGAGCCGACCTCGCCGGTGCCCTGCTCGATCTGGCGGAGGACGTACGGGAGACCCGACGCGAGTTGATCAAGCGCTCCGCCACCAAGAGACGGGCGGCGATGCTCGTGCCCACGATCGCCATCCTCGCTCCCGTCCTGATCCTGTTCGTCGCTGCACCGCTGCCAAGTTTGATCACGGGCTGGCGATGAAAGGAGGTTGACCATGCCCGATGTAGACCAACTACTGCGCACCATGCGCGAGGACGACCGGGGGTTGAACACCGCCGAGCTGATGGGCAATGCCGCGCTGGCGATTGCCGCTCTGGTGGTGATCTGGGGCGCCCTTCAAGCGCTCGGCGTGGACATAGTCACTTGGATCCGTTCCTCGTTGATCGGAGGCTGAGCGAGCGAGGCGTCACCTCGGTCCAGTTCTTGCTGGCGGGAGCACTCTCGCTCATCCTGTTTCTGGTCTTCGCCAACCTGGTCGTAGTCCAATACGGTCGGGGAGCCATTCGCTCGGCGCTGGATCAGGGAGCGCGGGTCGGTGCGATCACAGGTGCGCCCATAGGGTGTGAGGAGAGAGTGGGGGCTGTGCTTGATCAGATCCTCGGGGGCGAGATGGGTGAGTCCGCTGAGATCCGGTGCGAGACAGTGGGAGATCTGGTGGTGGCCCGAGGGCACGCAGTCTTTCGTTCGTGGACCCCATTGACTCCCGATTTCGTGATCGAACTGAGCGCCCAGGCGACGCTCGAGCCGAATCATGAGTGAGCAAGGCCATGGGGCTGTTGAATTCGCCCTCGGCGTCGGGCTTCTGTTGCTCCCTGTCGCCCTCGCGGTGCTCGCTTTCGGCCCCTGGTCGGAGAGAAGAGTCGTGGCGGAAGCGGCCGCCGCCGAAGCGGCGAGGACCGCGGTCGTCACCCTCGACTTGAGGAGAGGAAGCCTGGTCGTCTCCGAGATCGGAGGCAACCACGGTTTGGCACCCGAATCGGTCCGTTTGGGCTGGTGCGGCTCGGAGCCGGGTCCGACCGACGTCTCGACCTCGGGTTGTTCCCTGGAGAGAGGCTCCGAAGTCGTGGCCGAGGTGCGTATCTGGACTCCGGTGCTCACCACACCGTGGGGCCCGGTGGGAGGTGTTTGGGTCACCGGGGTGCATGCCGAGCCGGTGGATCTCTATCGGAGCCTGGGATGAGACCGGATCGCGGCTCGGTGACTATTTGGATGCTGGGATTGTCGGTGCTCCTGCTCCTGTTCGGTGGGCTCGCCATCGATTTCTGGAGGGCCCTCGCCCTGCAACGTGAGTTGGCTGCGGTAGCGGATTCAGCTGCCATCGCCGCCGCCTCGGGGATCGACGAGGAGCACTACCGGGCGACCGGTGAGGTCATCCTCGATCCCATCCGTGCCAGGGAACTCGGCGCGGCCTCTGTCACCGGCCAAGACCTGGATTCTGCTTCCTTCGAGATCGCCACCCACAGCGATGGGCTCTCGGTCGACGTGGTGGTGGTCGACTCGATCGAACTCGGGCTGCTCGGGCTGTTCGTCGATCAGACCGAGCCCTTGACCGTGAGGGCCGAGGCCACCGCCACCCCCCGTTTGTTGCCCTGAATTCAGTAGAGGTTTTCGCGGCGTCGCAGCTATCAGTTGGCTGCGTCCCCGATGGTCCGACCCGTGTGAGCAGGCGGCAGAGCAATGGCCGGCAGCCGCCACGAGGGCGCCGAGCGCGACGCCGCCTATCTGGCCAAATTCGGCTACCGCCAGGAGCTGAAGCGGGATCTGAACACCTTCAGCTCGTTTGCGATCGCCTTTCCTACATCTCGCCGGCGACTGGCATCTTCACCCTGTGCTTCCTTGCCCTCACCATCGGGGGGATCATGTTCTGGACCTGGCCGGTGTTGTTTCTCGGCCAGCCATTCGTCGCCCTTACCTTCGCCGAGATGTCGAGCCACTACCCGGTGGCCGGTTCGGTCTACCAGTGGACCAAGTACGTGTCCGGGCGCGGGTATTCCTGGATCACCGGGTGGTTGTACATGTTCGCCGGGATCATCACCGTCGCCGCGGTGTGCGCCACACTGCCCCTCGCCCTCATTCCGTTCTTCAATGCGATCGGGATCGAGATGGAGGCCACGGTCGCCAACCAACGATGGATCGCCATCATCACCCTGGTCCTGGTCACATTGCTCAACATCTACGGGATCAGGCTGGTTTCGATCGTCAACAACACCGGGGTGCTCTTCGAGGTGCTGGGACTGGTGGTGTTGGCCGTCATCCTGGCCGTCACCCACAACGAGCAGGGTCTCGGCGTCATCTTCGATAGCGCCGGGCAGACCGTCAATGCCAGCACCTTCCTGATCGCCATGTTCATGAGCCTGTTCGTGGTTTACGGGTTCGACACTGCCGGCACCCTGGCCGAGGAGACCAGAAACCCCCGGGCCGAGGCGCCCAAAGCAGTGCTCGGCTCCCTCCTCGGTGCCTTCGTCATCGGAGCCGTATTCCTCTGGGGCACCCTGATGGCAATCCCCGATCTGCAGGGAGCCGCCGAAGGCTTGGCTACTTCTCCAGCCGTTGTGATCGAAGGCGCATTCGGAGTGGAGAGCGCCTTTACTGCCATCTACTTGTTCGTCTTGTCGGCTGCCATCTTCGTCTGCTGCATGGCGATCATGACCTCGACGGTTCGCCTTGCTTTCGGCATGGCCCGCGACGACCAGCTGCCGGTGTCGAAGCCACTGGCCAAGGTGAGCCCCCGCTGGCACACCCCGATTGGGTCTTGTGTGGCCGTCGGCCTGCTCTCGGCGATCCCGTTCCTCCAGTTCACCGGGGCCACCACGGTCGCGGTCGCCGCCACCGCCATGATCTATCTCAGTTACCTGCTCGGTAACCTGGCCATCTTCCGAGCCCGGCTGCGGGGCTGGCCCAAGACGCCCGCTCCCTTCAAGCTGGGAGGGTGGGCCAAGCCGATCAACGTGATCGCGATCTTGTGGGGAGCATTGATGTTGGTCAACTTCCTGTGGCCCTCCCCGGGCGACTCGGCTTTTTCCGAGGATGCCACTTTGCGGATCCTCTCCAATCCGAGTGCGGTTCAAACCGACTACTACGTGGAGGGTGAGCAGTTGGTCGACTTCAAGATCGACTTCCTCAACCAGATCCCGGTGATCGAGCTGATCATCGCCGTGGTGCTGCTGGTCGGGGGCATCTATTACTTCGCGGCCCAGGCCAGGAAGCCCTTCGTGCCGGTGATACCGCCCGAGGAAGAAGTGCCCGTAACCTGAGATCGTGAAGATCGTCGCCACCGATCGAGCCATCGAACATATCCAAAGTCGGGGCGGGTCGGTATGGGTGTGGCTGTGGCCCAGGCGTGGCGGGGGTGGTTCGAGCTGGAGGCCCATTGTGAGCCGCCGAGGACCAGCCGGGAGACCAAGTTCACTCAGGCGGCGCGACGCCCCCACCAGTTCAAACAGTTGGAATCGGGCCCAATCACCGTCCACTACGACTTCGGCCGGAAGGGCGAGCCCGAGGAGCTGCATCTAGAACGGAAAGGACTCCGCAAGGGGACCCATCGCATCGAGGAACGGGTCCATCTTCGTCGATGCCGGCCTGCCGCTGGGTCAGAGCGGGGACACTTCGCACTGACTTGGTGATCGGGTAATCTCAACTACCCCGCACTGCCTTCGGGTATGCGCGTTCGGGGGTGGTGTAATAGGTAACACGACAGGTTCTGGCCCTGTTATTGAGGGTTCGAGTCCTTCCCCCCGAGCAACGGTCCAACGTGAGTGGGCCGAATCTGGTCCCGTCGTCTAGGGGTCAAGGACGCCGGCCTCTCAAGCCGGAAACGCCAGTTCAAATCTGGTCGGGACTGCCAGCTTGCACTGACATCCTCACTATCGATGAACCGATCTCGGGTGTGTATCGGTGGAGCATCTCGACGGAGAAGGCGATTAGGTCTACCACCCGTTGCCCTTTCGGGTGAGCAGTCGACCACAACTCGAGGTTCTCGATGCGGTTGTCGATACGATTTCCGTTGCGATGATGGACTACCTCGTCGGGCAGGAGCGGACGGCCGAGATGAATAGCCATCACCAGCCGATGTTCGCCTACCTTGGTGGCGCCTCCAACCAAACGTCGCAGGGGAGAGGAGACCGGGACGTTTCGATACCCATGGCTGATGTGTCCGTTGCCGTCGCTCCGTCTGATCGGACGATCAGGTTGGGGGTCGCCGTATTTGAGGAAGCGCTTGTAGTGGGCAGCGCACATGCCCTTGGCCTTGTGGGCCTCGATGCAATCTTCAACCGAGCACAGTCTCCCTCTGACCCGCAGTGGCTCTTCGCTCACTGCACCGGTGCGTAGGAGGCGCAGATAGTGGCCGTGGCAATAGCCTTTGGCGTCCAGTTCATGGTCGCACTCCGGTGCCTTGCAGATGGATCTTGATCGAGCCAACGGTCCTGGTGGTCCCGGATCTCGCGTCTTCCGAACCCGCCGGTAGTGCATTTCGCATAGGCCACGCGCATACCCATCTCGATTGCACTCGTCCAAGGTGCAGAACCACCCCATTGCGACGAACTTATCTCGCCTGTGTGACAGGAATTGGGAACGACTCCTGAGCCCTTCGTATACTCCGGCGCCGCCTCGATCCAGTTCCCTTCTGAGGTCTTTTCGATGCCAGACCTGATCCTCTACTCCGCGCTTGCCGCGGGTTTCGCCGCCCTGGCCCTGGCTGTCTATTACGCACGGGTGGTGATGGCCGCTCCCCGGGGCAACTCGCGCATGGTCGAGATCTCCGACGCCATTCGTGAAGGGGCCATGGCTTTCATCCATCGCGAGTACCTCTGGATCCTGGTTTTCGTCGTGGTGATGGCGGGCCTGATCGCAGTCTTCCTCGACTGGGGCTGGCCCTGGGGGACGACGGCTTACGTGTTCGGGGCGGCGCTCTCGGGAGGCGCCGGATACGCGGGAATGCGGATCGCCACCGCCGCCAACTCCCGCACCACCGAAGCAGCTCGGACCGGGGGGGTCCCGGCGGCGCTGACTGTGGCGTTCCGGGGCGGGGCGGTCACCGGGTTCACCGTTGCCGGGCTCGGGCTGCTCGGAGTGGGTCTCGGGTTCTTCTTCTTCGACCGGGTGCTCGACCTCGATTCCTGGTCCGAGACCATCACCGCCATCGCCCTCGGGGGCTCCTCCATCGCCCTTTTCGCCCGGGTCGGAGGGGGGATCTTCACCAAGGCCGCCGACGTGGGTGCCGACCTGGTGGGAAAGGTGGAGGCAGGTATCCCCGAGGACGACCCCCGCAACCCGGCGGTGATCGCCGACAACGTAGGTGACAACGTCGGTGATGTTGCCGGGATGGGCGCCGACCTCTTCGAGTCCTATGTCGGGGCACTGGTTGCCCCCATCGCCTATGCCGCCATCGTCTTCGGCGGCTCGGCGTACATGGAGGAGGCGATCGTGTTTCCCCTGGCCGTCGCCGCCCTCGGGATGTTCGCCGCCATCATCGGCTCGTTCCTGGTGCGATCCAATGACGAGGGTCACCTCGCAGCAGCCCTCCATCGTGGTACCAACTTCTCGTTGATCGCCACCGCGGTCGGAGTCCTCGGGCTCTCGTATTGGGTTTTCGGAGATGTCGCCGAGAACCCGCTGGGGATCTGGCTAGCCGTCTTCGCCGGCCTCGTCGTGGGATGGCTGGTCGGCAAGATCTCGGAGTGGTTCACCTCCGACAACCACAAGACGGTCAAAGAGATCGCCCGGCACGCACAGACCGGTGCGGCCACGGTGATCATCGTCGGCCTCGCGGAAGGGATGCGGTCGGCTGCGTTCTCGGTGATCGTGGCGGCGGGCGGCATCGGTGTCGCCTTCTTCGCCGGCGATTGGGCCCTGGGAAGCGGTGGAGGCCTCTACGGGGTGGCCATCGCCGCCATCGGTGTCCTCGCCACCCTGGGCATGACGATCTCGATGGATGCCTACGGCCCGATCGCCGACAACGCCGGCGGAATTGCCGAGATGGCACAACTCCCTGCCGAGGTCCGTCACGCCACCGATGTCCTCGACTCATTAGGCAATACCACGGCCGCGGTGGCCAAAGGATTCGCCATCGCTTCAGCCGCGGTCACCGCCCTCGCCCTGTTCACCGCTTTCGCCGAGGCGGTCGGGCTCACCGCCATCGACCTCACCCGGGCCGAGACCACGATCGGCCTCCTGATCGGCGCCATGTTCCCGTTCCTGTTCGCGGCCCTCACCATGAGTGCGGTGGGCCGAGCCGCAAACCGGATGATCGATGAGGTGAGACGGCAGTTCCGGGTGATCAAGGGGTTGCGGGAAGGTGAGCCGGGGGTCAGGCCCGAATATGCCGAATGCGTCGACATCGCCACCACCGGCGCCCTTCGCGAGATGGTGCTCCCGGCGACCCTGGCCGTCGCCCTGCCCCTGATCGTTGGGTTCATCGACGTTGAGGCATTGGGAGGTCTCCTCGCCGGGGTGTTGGTGACGGGGTTCCTCCTCGCCATTTTCATGGCCAATGCCGGCGGTGCCTGGGACAACGCCAAGAAGTTCATCGAGACCGGAGCGTACGGGGGCAAGGGGTCCGACGCCCACAAGGCGGCAGTGATCGGCGACACCGTGGGCGACCCGTTCAAGGACACCTCGGGACCGTCTTTGAACATCGTGATCAAGGTGATGACCATCGTTTCCCTGCTGTTTGCGTCTGCATTTGTCTCATGAGCCACGGCTGTCTCTAAGCGCCGAGTGGTAGTACCAAGTACCTGGACATGCCGGAAATCCTCCTTATTCGACACGCCGAATCCGAGACCAATCGGGAAGGGCTATGGAGCGGGCGGGCCGATGGGCCTCTCAGCCCGGCGGGGATGGCCAGTCTCGACCAACTGGCCGGGCGCTTCTCCGGCCAGAGGTTCGACCTGGTGGTCAGCTCGCCGCTGCAACGGGCGGTTGACACGGCAGCCGCCATCTCCCCGGATGTCGAGATCTCGGCGGACTTCATCGAAATCGATATCGGTCGCTGGGAGGGGATGACCCGTGAGGAGGTCTTAGCCGCCGACGACCGATTGCCCGGAAACCCGGTGTTGGATCGCGATCTCGCCCTGGGAATGACGGGCGAGCGTCTCGACGACGCCGAACTGAGGGCATTCCTCGCCATCGAAGAGCTGGCGACGCGTCTCGGAGAGCGGGGCCGTGCCGTGGTGGTGACCCACGGTGGCCTGCTCAACGCTGTGCTCCACCGCTATCTGCCCGGGAGGCGGAGAAGGGTGCATGTCTTCGCCGGGAACACCTCGGTCACCAGGTTGGTGTGGTCCCATGACCGGGCGCGACTTGCCAGCTTCAACGACACGGGCCATCTCGGCCCCAGGTCAGCGGCCGTTGCCAGGCACCTTGCTGCCGGCCGTCCGGTCCTGGCGCTAATCCGTCACGGGCAGACCCGGGCCAACATCGAGGGCCGCTGGCAGGGCCAGGGCGACTGGGGTCTCGACGAGCGCGGCCACAGCCAGGCTGCGGCCCTCCGCGATTGGTACGGGACCGCCGACACCGTCTATTCCTCACCGTCGGGGAGGGCACAAGGGACCGCCGACTATCTGGCCAACAACGGCGTGGTCACCGTTGTCGACCTCAGCGAACTGGCGATGGGGCAATGGGAGGGGCTCACCTCCCACGAGATCATGGAGCACTGGCCTGATCGGATGGAATCCATCTTCAGGGACGGGGTCGACCTACGACGGGGGGAGGACGGGGAGAGTTGGGGCGAACTGGCGCATCGTTTCTCGAATGCGGTTCAGTCCCTGGAACCGGCCCGCGGCGAGCCCACACTGGTGGTCGCCCACGGTGGTGCCATCCGCTCTTATGTCTCGCTGTTGACCGCGACCACCGATTCGCACGCCGAATCGCTGTACACACCGACCAACACCTCGGTCACTCACATCGCCATCGGTGACGATGGCCCTGTGATCCTCGACTACGGAGTGGCGACTCACCTCGAGACCCTCTCCTAACCTCGCACCATGTCCGTCTACGACTCCCGCCGCTACGCCCTGGTCAACCGATGGGACCCGCAGCACCTGAAGACGATCGACCGCCTACTCCCGCTGGCCGCGGGGCAGCGGGTCCTCGAGGTGGGCTGCGGCAGCGGTCATCTCACCAAGCGACTCGCAGGGAAGGGGGTGGACATCGTCGGGATCGACGCCAATCCCAACGCCCGGGAGGTTGCAGGCACCCAACGTGTTCTCTGCATGCAGGCCGAGCGTCTGGAGTTCGACGACCAGGAGTTCAAGGCCGTCATCTCGGTGCACGCCATCGAGCACATTCCCCCACTCGACGCGGCGATCGCCGAGATCGCCAGGGTCCTCCAACCGCAAGGACGTGCTCTCTTCATCTACCCCGCCGAGCCGGTTCAGGGTCTGTATGCGATACCGACCTCCGTCATCCTCTATCGCACCCCGTTCAAGGCCCGTCAGGTCCACTGTCACAAACTGTGGCCCGCCAAGCTGCGTCGCATCGTCGAGCCCTTCGGGCTCACCGAGACTCACCACGAGTTCAACCTGTGGAAGTCGCCGCAGTTCGTGTCGGTGTTCACACGGAATTAGGTGTGTTCACCTGTGACACCTGTGGCCGCCAATTCGATGTCCGCCCCGAGATCCTTGCCCGATACCCCGGATGGGTGCCACGCCAATGTCTCGACTGCAAGAACGACGCCGGTGGTGATGGCTCGACCCCTTCGAATCCCAATGACGGGCAGGGCTCGGTGAGCCGGACCAAGGGGAGCGATCTCACCACATCCGAGGTGCTGGCCTCATATACCGACGGCCCCCTGTCCGGGGTCTTCACCGACGGGGCCTCCGAGGGCAATCCGGGCCCTGGCGGTTGGGGAGTGGTCCATGTGGTCGACGACGAGATCATCGACCAGGCTCACGGATCCGAGCCTCACACCACCAACAACCGGATGGAGCTCGTCGCCCTCATCCATGGCCTTGGGATGCTTCCCACCGACACCCAAGCCCGGGTGTACACCGACTCCCAGCTCATCGTCAACATCGTGACCAAATGGGCCGACGGTTGGAAGGCCAGGGGATGGACCAAGAAGTCGTCGGGGCCGATCGCCAACCTGGAGCTGGTGAAGGAGGCACACGCCCTCTACGAGCAGAGACCGGGGGTCCGGCTGGAGTGGATCAAGGCCCACAACGGATATCGATGGAACGAGTACGCCGACGCCCTGGCCACCGCCTACCGGCGTCGGGTGTTCTGATGTGGGTGACCCCCGAGGGGGTTCGTGACTGGGGCAAACATGCGCATGGCTCCCCGCTTTACGCCCATCTCGTGGAGGTCATCGCCGCCGATTCCGAATTGATGCGAGTCCTCAACCGGATCGAGCACCTCCCTCATGTCAATCTCCTCTTGGGAGGTGTCCACTATCTGCTGATGGGCGGGGCCGATTCGGAATTGGCCGGCTGGTATGGATCGCTGGTCGACAACCCCTTGCCGGCCGCGGAGATCGATCCCATCTTCCGCCGGTTCGTGCTCGAGCACGAGGAGCAGATCGTCGGGCTCGGCAACACCCGCTACACCCAGACCAACGAATGCCGGCGATGCATCGCCCTGCTGCCGGCGGTGATGACAGCTCCGTTCGAGCGGTTCCATCTGATCGAGATCGGAGCCAGCGCCGGCCTCAACCTGGGCCTGGATCGCTATCACTACCGGTTCGGGGACCAGGAATGGGGGCCCGAGTCGCCCGTCCTCCTCGAAGGCGAGACCCGTGGCTCGGAAGTCCCTTTGCATGATGTTGATGTTCTGAGTCGAACCGGCCTCGACCTCAACCCGATCCTCTCCGGCGACACCGACTCCCAACAGTGGCTCGACGCCTTGATCTGGCCCGAGCAAGACGAACGAAGGGCCCGGCTCCTCCAAGCCCTGGAACTGGTTTCGAGCCTCGGGCTGGAGATGGTCGCCGGTGACGCCCTCGACATCTTGCCCGGGGTGCTGGGGCAGTTGCCATCGGGGGAGCCGGCAATAGTGATGAACGCCTTCACGTTGGGACAGCTCACCCTCGAGGCTCGGGACGGCGTCGAGGAGATATGCGACATGGCCCGGGCCGAGCGGCCGGTGTACCGGGTGTCGATGGAGATCCTCGACCGGGCCGACGAATGGGCCAAGGTCTTAGTCGCCGGGGCAGGCGTCCCGGTCCCGATCGGACAGGCGCATCCCCACGGCGAATGGGTCGAGTTTGGGATCAGGCCCGACCGTAGACCGGGATCGAGGCCCCGTTCATCACCCCGGAGTCGTCGCTCAACAGGAAGTGGGCGACCGCTGCGATCTCGTCGGGCGTCGGCCAGTTCACGTAGTCGGCATACGGAAGTGACTGGCGGGTGGCGGGTGTGTCGATCACCGAGGGCATCAGCACGTTGGCCGTGACGCCGGTGCCGTCGAGTTCTTGTGCCACCGACTTGGCCAACGCGACCACACCCGCCTTGGAGATGTTGAAGGCGGCCTGACCGGTCGGATAGTCGACCGCACTCTTGCTGCCGATCAGGATGATTCGGCCCCATCCCGCCTCTTTAAGGTAGGGGACGGCTGCACGCACTGCGTAGAACGCAGATCGGAGATTGAGGTCCAGCATCCGCTCGAATCTCACATCGTCGGTCTCTTCGACATCGCGGCCTCCCGCCCAGCCGCCGACCAGGGCGCAGAGACCGTGGATCGCCCCCCATTGCTCGGAGACGCTCTTGAACAGGCTGTTGACGGCTTCGGCGTTGGTGGCGTCGACACGGAGCAGGAGGAGGCGGTCCTCGTCGATGTCGAATTCCTCCTCGAAACGGGTTGCCTCGTCAGGGAGGAGATAGGTGACGACCAGTCGGTAGTCCTCGAAAATGAGCCGGCGAATGAGTGCTGTCCCCAGACCTCCGGTGCCGCCCGTGATTACGACTGTCTTCTCCACGCTTCCTGGTGCTTCCTGCTCGCTGTCGGTCCGCTAACTCTACGTTCCGGCCGGTCATTGTCGCCAGAGAATCCAGAGATCGGCGACATTGGTCCCGGTTGCTGGGCAGAGCAGCAGGTCGCCGGTTCGGGCGAGATAACCCCCGGAGTCAAAAGCGGCCAGCGCCTGACGGGGGTTCCCCCCGCGCTCGATCGTGGTCCCGTCGACAATGGCACCCGCGCTGCCGGACTCACCGTCGAGCCCGTCGGTGGCGAAGGAGACGAAGAGATCGTCGGTCCCGGTGAGGCGCTCTGCCGCCATCAGCGCGGCGTGGGTGTTGCGCCCTCCGCGTCCGGAGCCGGTGACCTCGACGACTGTCTCGCCGACCCCGATCGTGACTCCGGTGCCGGCCGCGGCGAGAAAGCGGTGGAGACAGGGCTCGACCTCCCCCTCGAGCCATTCCGACGACACCCGATGCGGGCCGGTCTGGGCGGTGGCCACCGCTTTGGCAGCATCCAACCCATCGGCCAACAGGGTCACTCCCGGTCGTTCGAGCGGCCCGACATCCATGGTCATGGCGTCCCAGACCGATGCCGGGATCTCGATGTGATGGCGGGCCATGACCTCGCGCGCCCCCCTGGGATCGGCGGGAACGGGGATCGTCGGCCCCGAAGCCACGATCGCGGGGTCGGCCCCGGCCACATCGGAGATGACCAGGGTGTCGATAACCCTGCCTGCGGCTCGGGCCAGGCCGCCACATTTGATGGAGGAGAGATGACCCCTCACCAGGTTCAACTCCTCGATGCTGGCAGCCTCCTTCAACAATGCCCTGGTCACCGTGTTCAGGTACTCGGGGCTGACGCCGGGTCGCGGCGACTCGCAGACCGCCGAGCCGCCTCCCGATATCAGCGCCAGGAGCCGGGCGCCTGGCGGGGCATGCGTCACCGATTCGAGGGCGGCGGCCCCCGCTTCGAAGGACCTCCTTGCGGGAACGGGGTGGTCGCCGGTCATGGCGAGCAACATCGGGGGGACCGGCTCGGCATGGTCGGAGACACAGATCCCTCCGATCACCTCGATCGAGGCTGCCGCGCCACGCGCCATCGCCGGAGCCGCCTTACCGAGAGCGATCACCACCGCCGGGCCGTCGCGCTCGGAAGCCTTGAGGGCCTCGCGGGTCAAACGCTCCGGGTCCGCCGCCTCCAACCCTGCCTCCAACCAGGTGAGCACCTCGGCCCGCCGGAGCGGGTCCACGGCCAGAACTCGCTGATCGAAACGACTCATCCGACGACACTCTCCAGCCAGTGCCCGCGGGGGTGGCGACGGGCCGAAATGAGGTCGGCCGGGGAGTCCACATCGTGAAGCAGACCGGTCCGGGTCACCACGGCGGCGCCCGGGAGCCGGGCGAGGTGGCGGTGAAAGCTCCCGAGACCGTAAGCGAATTCGACCGGCTCTGCGGCCCCAAGCGCCGAGGTGCCACCGTCTGCCGAGGGTGCGATCACCGCCCCTGATTCAACGATGGCACTCGCCAACTCGGTTAACTCGACGACCTGGAGCAAGGGCAGATCGCAATGGAGCACTAACCAGTCGCAATCGGCAGCGCGGGCCCATTCCACACCGGCGGCGGCAGCGGCGCTGAGGTCACTCCCGGGATCTTCGACAGTTGGGATTCCCCGGATCAGCGCCCACTCGGCAACCGCCGGGTCTCCGGCAACGATCAGCGGAATCATGCCTGCCTCCGCGGAGGTGTCGGCTGTGCGCTCGGCAAAGGCCTGAGCCAGGACCACTCTGGCATCGGTGGTCAGTGACTCGGCGAGCCGCTCTTTCCCCAACTGAAAGGGTTTGACCGGGAGAACGGCAACTATTGGCACGCGAACGAGCGTAGGAAGCAATCAGATTGTCAGTCGTGCCCGTGCCAGAGCTTTCAGGGAACGACGAGCACCGGGACCGAAGATTGGTGACAGAGTTTGTCGGCCACCGATCCCAACATCATCCTTTCGGCGAGGCCGGCGCCCCGTCTCCCGATCACGATCAGGTCGGCTCCCTTGCTTTCCGTCACGGCCAGCAATCTCGATGAGGGCTCGCCGAGTTCTTCGACCATCTCGTAGTCGATCCCGTCCAGGTCGAGCTTCTCTTCCAACTCGTTGAGAACCTCCGACTGGCCTTCCGCCATGGCGGCCGACAGCGCCTCGGGAGAGGGAGGGGCTCCACCGACTCCCCACCAGCCCTCAGGGGTCCTGACCACTGTCACCAGGAAGAGCTTTGCCTTCCATTGACGGGCGATGACGACCGCGTGCTCAGCTGCGGTTTGGCTGGTCTCGGAGCCGTCGACTCCGACCACGATCGCCTTGGGCTGCCATTCCATGATTACCTCCAACCCACAACATAGGCGATCAACCGGTCCGGTCCGAAGGGGAGTAGGTCCCTAGAGAAAGATCCTGACCAGTTGACCCGCGGCCAAACCGTAGAGACCGGCCACCAGATCGTCGGCGACGATGCCGAAAGGTTCAGGGAGCGACTCCGCCTGGACGACTCCGGTGAGTCTGCTCTTGGTGATGTCGGCGATTCGAAACACGCCGAATGCGACGACCGCCGGCCAACCGAGCAGGCCGATCGTGGCGACGAAGGTGCCGGCGGCCTCATCGATCACGATCCAGCCGGCATCTCCCACCTCGGCGACCAGGGGTCGTGTCGACCACAGAGCAGCCACGGAGAGCACCACCACCCCGACCAGCTGAGCCTGCCATCCAAGACTCGAGCCCGCCCACAACGAGAAGAGGAGGGCAACGAGAGCTCCGACCGTCCCCGAGCCTGCGTCCGATCCTCTGATCCGCCGCAACAGCAGTCCGGAGCCGAAGAACGAAGCGACCAATCGGTGCATTGGGGGCCGAGACTATCCGAGACCCGTAATTGGGACCCTCAGGGGTCATATGCGGACCTGTGCATCCCAATTACGAAAGGGGGGGTTCAACCCACTGACGATTCACTTCCCGAACCAGCAGTTAGCCTCTTGGCGATGGAACCGTCATCCAAGATATGGGTGGACGGCGAGTTCGTCGATTGGGACGATGCCACCGTTCATTTCCTCGCTCACGGACTTCAATACGGGACGGGTGTCTTCGAGGGCATCCGCGCCTACAAGACCCCAGAGGGAACGGCCGTATTCCGGCTTCATGAGCACATGCTCCGCCTCAACGCCTCCGCTCGCGCCTACGGGATCCCGATGCCCTGGACGGTGGATCAGCTGGACGAGGCGTGTCTCGAGCTACTCCGGGTCAACGGGCTCGAATCGGCTTACATCCGCCCGCTCTCTTTCTACGGGGCTGGCGCATTTGGGATCGACCCGGCGTCGAGCCCGGTCCTCACTTACATGGCGGCCTTCTACCTCGGCAGTTACATGGGTGAGGATGGGGTTCAGAAGGGCATCACCACCATGGTGTCCAGCTGGCGTCGCATCTCGCACAGCAGTTTCATTCCGTCGGCCAAAGGGAGCGGACAGTATCTGAACTCGGTCCTGGCCAAGCAGGAGGCGGTCTCCGCCGGTTTCGACGAGGCGATCATGCTCAACGACTCAGGATCGCTCTCCGAGGGCAGCGGCATGAACCTGTTCATGGTGAGCGGAGGCGTCGTCTCAACACCGCCGGCCTCGTCGGGGATTCTCGAAGGAATCACCAGGGACTCTGTCATCCGATTGCTCCGGGCCGAAGGTGTCGAAGTCCGGGAGCTAGACCTTGCCCGGGGGAGTCTCTACACGGCCGATGAGATCTTCCTCACCGGCACTGCGGCCGAAGTGACCCCGGTGCGCGAGATCGACAGGCGTGTGGTGGGCACCGGTGGGCCGGGACCGGTGACCCGAAAGGCCCAGGATCTGTTCTCGGACGCCGTGGCCGGCAAGCTCTCGGACTACCGGGAATGGCTCACCTTCACCTGATGGGTCAGCAGCCGAATCTAGAGATCACCGAGGCCGAAAGACCGAGAAAGGTGCTCGAGACACCACCCGCCCGGGTTGGGGGACCGTCCAGACCCGGGGTGATCACCTCGCCTGAACAGGTGCCCCGGGGCGGGCGTTTTGGCACCGCCGGCCCTGATGCGGGGTGGGCACTCCACCTGCTGTCGATTTCCGACCTTCCCGACGACGACCCCAACCTTCGCGGCGTGCTTGCAGGGCTGATGACGGCGCGCGCCGCCGCCCTGGGCCGGGCCCCGATCAAGGAGGATCTGGAGGTTGCCCTGGTCCTCTGTGGCTACGGATTCGAGGGCACCCCGGAGTTGGTTGCCCAGAAGGAGCGCTGGAAGGCGGCGGTGCCCCACGAAACCCGGCCCGGTGAGACCGCGGTCTCCGAGGTGGACCGGACCCTGATGCTCAACAAGCCGGAGCAGGTGCGCTGGGCCCTGACCCATAAAGACCGACCACCGGGGGAGTCGGGCTCCCTCGGCTAGCGGCCCGTCGCCCAAATAGCTACGCGGTCTCGCCGGCCCTCGACGCCGCTGGACTGCGTCCTCGTCCTCAACGCACCTACAGGTGCGCCTTCGTCCTGCGTCCTTGCCAGCGACCCCGAATGGCTCGGCGACACCGCGGCATCAATTGAGCGACAGACCACTAGCGTCCGCCGCCTCATGAAGATCGTTCGGATCAAAGCCGGTGACGACATTGCCTACGGCGTCGCCGACTCCGAGGGGGTGATGGTCTACCGGGGAACGCCGTTCGTGGCGTGGGAGCCGACCGAGACGGTGGTGCCTTGGGATCGAGTTCAGCTTCTCGCTCCGGTCATTCCAACCAAGGTGGTCTGTGTGGGCCGCAACTATGTGGATCACGCCTCGGAGAGGGGTGGCGAGGTGCCGGAGGAGCCGCTGATCTTCATGAAGCCCGCAACTGCCGTGGTCGGGCCGGACGCGTCGGTGGTGCTCCCTGCGACCTCGAATGAGGTACACCACGAGGCCGAATTGGCCGCAGTGATCCACAGGGTCGCCCACAACGTTCGGGCCGAGGATGCCTCGCAGTACATCCTCGGGTATACGGCGGCAAACGACGTGACCGCTCGGGATCTTCAGAACCGTGACGGGCAATGGACCCGGGCAAAGGGGTTCGACACCTTTTGCCCGCTGGGCCCGGCCATCGAGACCGAGCTCGATCCGCTGGAGCGTCTCGCCGTCATCTGTCGGGTCAACGGCGATGTGCGCCAGGCCGGGTTCACCTCGGACATGGTCTTCGGGGTGGCCGAGCTCTTTGAATTCATCACCGCGGTGATGACCCTGCTCCCCGGTGACGTGATCCTCACCGGGACACCGGCCGGGGTGGGGAAGATCGAAAGCGGAGACACCGTGGAGGTGGAGATCGACGGCATCGGGATCTTGAGCAACCGGGTGGTGCGCCGGTGACGGTCCGGGTTCGGATAGCTCCCTCCCCTACCGGGTATCTCCATGTCGGCACGGCCCGGGCTGCCCTCTTCAACTGGCTCTACGCACGACATAAAGGCGGCGTGTTCATCGTCCGCATCGACGACACCGATCGGGAGCGCTCGACACCGCAGTTCGAGGCTGACATCCTCGACTCCCTGCGCTGGCTGGGTCTGGACTGGGACGAAGGAGTCGAGGTCGGCGGGCCACACGGCAGCTATCGACAGTCCGACCGCTACGAGAGGTACCGGGAGGTCGCCGGCCAATTGGTGACAGAAGGCGCCGCCTACTACGACAACCGATCGCCCGAGGAACTCGAAGAGCTTCGGGCCCGCGCCCAGAGCGAGGGGAAGCATCCTGGTCACTACATCCGGCGAGCGGACCGAGCTGCCGAGACCGGAGCCATCCGCCTTTCCATCCCGCAGGATGCACCGGTGGCTTTTGATGACCTGGTCCGGGGGGCTGTGAGTTTCGAGCCGCGCGACATCGACGACTTCGTGATCCTGCGCAGCGACGGCACACCCACCTATCACCTCGCCTCGACCGTGGACGATGTCGACTACGAGATCACACATGTGGCTAGAGGCGAGGATTTGCTGCCGTCGACACCCAAGCACATCCTGCTCGCCCGGGCAATGGGAGCCACCGAGGCCACCTATGCCCATCTTCCGTTGCTGTTCGGCACCGACGGTAAGAAACTCTCGAAGCGCTTCGCCGCTGTCTCGCTTTCGGTGTATCGGGATGAGGGCTATCTGGCAGACGCAGTCTTCAACTATTTGTCCTTGCTCGGGTGGTCCCTCGATGCCGAGACCACCATCTTCTCCAGGGCGGAGGCGGTGGCCGCCTTCGACCTCGGCGAGGTCTCCAGCAACCCGGCGGTGTTCGATCCCGAGAAGCTGGCCTGGATGAACGGCGAGTACATCCGGGCGCTGTCGCCGGATCGGTTTCTGGAGCTGGTCAGGCCGCATGTCGAAAGCGCGGTCGGGCGATCCCTCGACTCGGCGGAATGGATCCGTTTCGAATCGATCGCCGGCTTGGTCCAGGAGCGAACCCGATTCCTTCCCGAGGCCGGCGAGCAAGTGGTGTTTCTCTTCGCGGACTTCGACGAATACGACGAGACGTCGTGGGGGAAGGTGATGACCGGGGAGGGCGTGGCCGGGATCATCACCGAGGCCCGCTCGCGGCTCGAAACCGTCGACGATTGGAGGGCCGAGGTCATCGAGCCGGTGTTGAGGGGGATGGTCGAGGAGATGGGGATCGGGGCCGCCAAGGGTCTTCAGCCGCTGCGGGTGGCGGTGACCGGGTCCTCGGTGAGCCCACCGCTCTTCGAGTCGATGGCGGCGCTGGGGAAAGAGAAGACTCTGGAGCGTCTGGAGAGGGCCCTTGGGAGGCTTCCTTCCCCGTAATTGGGATCTACAGGTCCGCATGTGACACCTGAGCGTCCCAATTACGTGGTGGGGGATACCAGTCGGTGACCAGGTATCCTTCCCCTTCCAGGTCCCGTCGTCCAGAGGCCCAGGACGCCGGCCTTTCAAGCCGGAAACGCCGGTTCGAATCCGGTCGGGACTGCCCACCAAGAGAAACCCAATGTCGATCGAAGCCACGAATCTCTACAACATCGTCCTTGCCATGCTGTCCCTGGTGGCGCTGGCGGCTGCGTTGGGTCTTGTCATCTATCGGATGGCGAAGGGGCCGGAGGCGGCATACCTCCTGGGCGACAAGGCGATCTGGCTGGCCTGGGTGGTGGCGTTGGTGGCCACCGTCGGGTCGTTGATCTACTCCGAGGTCATCCACTTCGTGCCCTGTCGTTTGTGCTGGTTCCAGCGGATCGCCATGTACCCGCTGGCGATCATCCTCCTGGTGGGTGCGATCCGGCGGGAAGCGGTGGTCAAGTACTACGCCCTCCCACTGGCCCTGATCGGGCTCGCAATCTCGATCTACCACAACGTGATCCAGTTCTACCCCAGCCTCGAAGGCGGCTCCTGTGACCCGCTCAACCCCTGCTCCGCTCGCAATGTCGAAGTATTCGGTTTCCTCGACATCCCGTTTATGGCCGGCGCCGGGTTTATCTTGATCTCCGTGCTTCTCGCCCTCTACGTGAAAACCGGGAACAACGAATTATGACCCAGCGCACTCAGAGGAAACCCCCGGCCAAGAAAGGCAGCAATCTGAGCACCCTGTGGTGGATCCTCGGAGGGGTGGTCGGGCTCGGGTTGATCATCCTTCTCGCCATCTCGATCGCCGGCGAGCAGGAACTCGACGCCAGCATCGGGTTTGGCGAGATCACCATGGAGGGCGACCCGCTCCCGCTCTTCGCCGACCCGTTGAACGATGCCGCGGTAGGTCTCACGGCGGCGGCGGTCAGCGGCAGCGACTGGAAGGGAAACCAATACAGCATCACTGCTGACGGGAGGCCAAAGCTCCTGGTCCTCCTGGCCCACTGGTGCCCCCACTGCCAGAACGAAGTTCCGGTGATCCAGCAATGGATCAACGACGGTGGGCTTCCCGAAGGGGTCGACATGTACTCGTTGACTGTCTTCACCGACCAACTCCGTCCCAACTGGCCTCCTCAGGATTGGCTCGAAGCCGAGGGGTGGACGTTGCCGGTGATCATGGACGACGAGATCGGCACCGCGGCTGCCGCCTACGGGATGGCGAGCACTCCCATGTATGTGGTGCTGGATGGGGACAACAAGGTGGTGCAGAGAATTGCTGGTGAGATCGGCGTCGACGGGCTCAATGCGTTGAGCCAGCTCGCCCTGGAAAGCGTCGGCTGAGGCTCAGGTCTCCAGAGACCGAATCTTCTCCAGCCGCCGTATGTGACGATCTTCGCGGCTGAACTTGGCGTTGAGGAAGGTGCTCACCAGGTCCTGCGCCAGCGAGAACCCGATCACCCTCGACCCGAGGCAGATCACGTTGACGTCATCGTGCTCCACCATCTGATGCGCGGTGTACATGTCGTGGGCCACGGCCGCTCTGATCCCGTTCAGTTTGCTGGCCGCCACCGAGGCCCCGGCCCCTGAACCGCAGATGACGATCCCGCGGTCGGCCCGCCCGTCCAGGACCGCCTGACCCACCGCGGCCGCATAATCGGGATAGTCGACCGGCTCGGCCGAATGAGTGCCCAGGTCATATACGGCATGACCGGATTCGGCCAGCCACGAAGCCAGGTACTCCTTCATCGAGTATCCGGCATGATCGGAGCCCAGTGCGATTCTCATGGCCGCGGCAGGGTAGCCATGCCACCCTTCCGGACCGGAACCAACGTGTGGTTGGCGGCACGGGGTGGTTACATTCGACGCGATGTCCGTGATCGTCGTCGAGGGTGGAGCGCGTCTCCAGGGAACCGTCGGGGTGCGCGGCGCCAAGAACGCGGTGCTCAAGGAGATGGTTTCTGCCCTGCTCGCCCCCGGGCGTCATCATCTGACCAACGTCCCCACCATCCTCGATGTCGAGCTGATGTCCCAGGTTCTGGAGCACCTCGGTTGTCGTGTCGAACAGGGCAATGAAGAGCTCTGGTTATTGGTCCCTGACGAGCTCAACCCGGAGGCGCCGATCGAGTTGGTGCGCCAGATGCGGGCGTCGATCGTCGTCTTGGGCCCCCTTCTCGCCAGGACCGGTGTTGCCAGGGTGGCGCTTCCCGGTGGCGACGACCTGGGGGCCAGGCCCATCGACATGCATCTCGGCGGTCTCGAGGCCATGGGGGCAGAATTCGAACTGGTTCACGGTGAGCTCGTCGGAGCACTGGACGGCCGGTTCAAGGGAACCGAGGTCGAGTTGCCCTTCCCATCGGTGGGCGCCACGGAGAGTCTGTTGTTCGCCGGCGCCACCGCCGAGGGGGAAACGGTGATCGTGAACGCGGCGCGCGAGCCCGAGATCCTCGACTTGATCGATCATCTGGTGGCGATGGGCGCCGACATCACCGGCGGCGGGACCTCGCTGGTCACCGTCGTCGGGGTGGAAGCCCTCTCCGCAGTCGAGCACCGGGTGATCCCCGACCGACTCGAGGCCGGGACCTATGCCGTCGCCGCCGCCATCACCGGGGGGGACGTGACCGTTACCGGGTGCGCACCTACCCATCTCCGGATGGAACTGATGAAACTCGAGGAAACCGGGGCCCAGGTCGAACGCGGCGACGGATGGCTCAGGGTGATCGGCCCCGAGCGACCAACACATGTCGACTTCGCCACGCTTCCCTTTCCCGGTTTCCACACCGATATGCACCCACAAATGGTGGCCTTGCTCACAGTGGCCTCGGGAACCTCGGTGATCACCGAAAACCTCTATGACTCGCGTTTTCGCTATGTGGGCGAACTGGCCCGGATGGGTGCCGATATCACCATCGAGGTGCAGCATGCCATCGTTCGCGGTGTCGATCGGCTTTCCGGATGTCCGGTCCTGGCGCCTGATATCCGGGCGGGGGCGGCCCTGGTTCTGGCCGGGCTGCGTGCCGATGGCACCACATCCGTCGGCGATGCCGAGCATATCGATCGCGGGTATGAGGACTTCACGGGTCGTCTCGGTGCCCTGGGAGCCCTTGTCTCCAGGGGATGAGCCGATTAGGTGATTGCCGGCAAGCCCTTAGAATTTGGAACAGTCGACCTCTACAACTGGTTCTACCAAACGATGACATCAGCCACCCCAGTGACGATCGCGTCCGCCAATTCAGCCGATCGGCCCGAAATCGACCAGGAGAAGCTCGCCGAGACCCTGGAGTACATCCGCCCGGCCGTCCAGGCCGACGGCGGTGATTTGATCCTGCTCGGGACCGAGGGGGGGACCGTCAACATCCAGATGGTGGGGGCTTGCGGGGGTTGCCCGCTGTCGATGATGACCCTCAAGGCGGGGATTGAACGGATACTGATGGATCGGGTGCCCGGTGTCGAGGAAGTCAACGCCAGCGCCGACGCCCCCACGCTCGACGAAGACGCCGCTCTACCCATGCATGGCGGGATCTCCCTTCCCGGGCATCTGCTGGACTCCCCCGATTCGGTCTGACCGGTCTTAGGCTTTCCCCGATGAGCTCGAGCGAGCTGATCGATCTCGTTCGTACCGGTGATCGGGCCGCTCTGGCTCGCCTGGTGACGGCGATCGAATCGGGTGAGCCCGACGTCGTCGAGGCTGTGGGCACCCTGAGTCGAGAAGGGCAATCAGCGAGGCGCATCGGGGTCACCGGTCCCCCCGGGGCCGGAAAGTCCACGCTGATCAGCGCGATCATCACCGAACTGAGGTCGCGTTCTCTCTCCGTTGCGGTGCTAGCGGTGGATCCTTCCAGCCCGCTCACCGGCGGGGCACTGCTCGGGGACCGGATCCGAATGCAAGGTCATGTCGAGGACGATGGGGTCTATATCCGCTCCATGGCCACCCGCGGGCATCTTGGTGGGCTGGCGGCGGCGGCAGGGTCGACTATCGACATCCTTTCCAATGCCGGATTCGACTTTGTGCTCGTGGAGACGGTGGGTGTGGGTCAGTCCGAGATCGAGGTGATGAACCTGGTCGAGGTGGTGGTGTTGGTCGTGGGACCAGGGTGGGGTGACCAGATCCAGGCCGAGAAGGCCGGGGTGATCGAGATCGCCGACCTATTCGTGGTCAACAAGGCCGATCGGCCGGGCGTCGACGAGGTGCGACACGCCCTGCTGGGCGCCGCCGGAGAGTCGGGGTCCGAGGTGTTGACCACCACCGCCCTCACCGGTGAGGGCGTAGGTGCCCTGGTCGATGCGATCGAGAAGCTTGTTGGGCGTTAATCGGCCAGCGCGGCCTGGGCCGCGGCCAGCCGTGCCCCCTCGATTCGGGGCGGGCTGCACGAGACGTAGTCGAGTCCTAGCTCGTGGACGAAGGCAATCGACTTGGGGTCCCCTCCGTGCTCGCCGCAGAGACCGAGGGTCAGCCCGGGGTTTGCCTCCCTGCCCTCTTTGGCTGCCACCCGAACCAAGCGGCCAACACCGGCGCGGTCGAGGGTCTGAAAGGGGTTCGAGGGCAGGATTCCCCGCTCCAGGTATTCACGGAGGAACAGCGCTTCCGCGTCGTCCCTACTCAGCCCGTACGTCATCTGGGTGAGGTCATTGGTTCCAAACGAGAAAAAGTCGGCGACCTTAGCGATGGCCCCCGCGGTCAGGGCGGCACGAGGCAGCTCGATCATCGTCCCCACCGGAACCTCCAGTCGGAGCCCCGACTGGTCTGCTGCGTCTTTGACCTCCTCTTCGATCATCTCCCGCATGCGGATCAACTCCTCCACGTCAGCAACGAGAGGGATCATGATCTCGAGTATGGGATGGCCCCCGGCCTGGAGTCTCCTGACCAGGGCATGACAGGCGGCCCGAGCTTGCATCCGGTAGAGGTGGTCGACCATCAGGCCGAGCCGAACGCCGCGCAAACCGAGCATCGGGTTGTCCTCCTCCCACCTGGCAACCTGCTCGGACATCGACTGCAGGTCGTCGATGGGAAGGCCCTCCTTGGCGTCGAGCCGCATCTCGTGCTCCAACTCGAAACGAGAGGGCAGGAATTCGTGAAGCGGAGGGTCGAGGAGCCTGATCACCACCGGCAGGCCATCCATCGCCTCGAGCAGGCCTTCGAAATCACCGATCTGGACACGCTCCAATTCCATCAGCGCGAAGGAGCGCTCCTCTTCGACCTCGGAGAGGATGATTCGCTGCACCACTTGGAGTCTCTCGCCGAGAAACATGTGCTCGGTCCGCGCCAGGCCGATTCCTTCTGCGCCGAGGCTTCTGGCAATGGCCGCATCCTCGGCGTTGTCAGCGTTGGCCCACACCCCCAGGGCCCTGATCTCATCGGCCCACTCCAGCAGCCGGCGCAATTCGGGTAGGGACTCTGGGGCGACGACATCGACGCTGCCGATGAACACCGCCCCGGTGGAACCGTCGATCGTCACCAGGTCACCGACCCGGATCTCATCGGCGACCGTTCGGGCCAAACCGGCCCCGGCGTCCACGCTCAGGTCCGCAGCCCCGGTCACTGCCGGCTTGCCCATGCCCCTGGCCACCACCGCGGCGTGCGAGGTCTTCCCGCCCTGACTGGTCAGGATCCCGACCGCGGCCGCCATGCCGTGAATGTCGTTGGGTGTCGTCTCAGGGCGGACGAGGATCACTGCTTCGCCTTCCCTTGCCTGGGCCACGGCAGCGTCGGACGAGAACACAACTTTGCCGATGGCGGCCCCCGGGGAGGCGGCGATACCGATGACGGCGGCGCCGGAGAGCTTCACGTGGTCGGCGATCCGGGGGCGGTGCAGTTGCTCGAGGGAGGCGGGGGCGACCCGCCTCACCGCCGTGGCGCGGTCGATGAGACCCTCGTCCACCATGGCCACGGCCATCTTGACTGCGGCGGCCGCGGTTCGTTTCCCGGCCCGGGTCTGGAGGATGTACAGGACCTTGCGCTCGATGGTGAACTCGATGTCACACATGTCGCGGTAATGGGCTTCCAGACCGCTCATGATCTCGAGCAACTGGTGGTGACATTCCGGGTGGAGCTTTCCGAGCTGATCGAGCGTCAAAGGGTTGCGGGTGCCGGCCACGACATCCTCACCTTGGGCCCGGGGGAGATAGTCGCCGTATATGAGGTGAGCTCCGGTTCCGGGATCCCGGGTGAAGCAGACACCGGTCCCCGAGTCGTCACCGAGGTCACCAAAGACCATCATCTGCACATTGGCGGCCGTGCCCAGGTCGTCGGGGATCGAGTAGATCCTCCGGTAGTCGACGGCACGCTTGGTGTTCCATGAGCTGAAGACCGCGGTGATCGCACCCCGCAACTGCTCATAGGGGTCGCTGGGGAGCCCGCCGGGTCGAAGCTCCTCGACGATCTCCTGGAAGCTCCGAGTAGCCGTCTCGAGTTCGTCGGTGTCGAGCTCTGTGTCGTCATCGACTCCAGCCGCGTTCCGGAGCTCGACGAGAACTTCCTGAAACAGGCTCGGTTCCACACCGAGGACCACGTCGCCGTACATCTGCACGAATCGGCGATAGGCGTCCCAGGCGAAATGTGGATCTCCTGACCACTCGATCAAGTTCTTGACCACTTCGTCGTTGAGCCCCAGGTTGAGGATGGTGTCCATCATTCCGGGCATCGAGGCCCTGGCGCCCGATCTCACCGAGAGCAGGATCGGAACCGGGCCCCCGCCGAAGGTGCGCCCGGTCCTGGTCTCGAGACGAGCGATTGCCGAGTCGACCTCTTCCCACAGGTTCTCGGGAACGCGGCCGTCCCTCATCGTCAGCCGACAGACCTCGGTGGTGATAGTGAAGCCTGGAGGCACCGGAAGGCCGAGCGAGGTCATTCGCGCCAACCCGGCGCCTTTGCCTCCCAGCAGGTCCGCGTCGGAACCATCAGTGGCCGAGAAGTCGAAGAGATGGGGCAAAGCGGGTTGGCTCCTTGTGGCTGAGTAACCCGAAGTTAACGATTCCCGACGGTTCGACAAAAGGGTCCTCGGTGAAACAATCACGAGTCTTTTGTCACCCCTTCAGGGTGAACCCTTCAATCGGGGTGGTAGCTAGGGTTGCCGTGGGTTCAGATTCGTGGTCGGATCCCGAGGTCACATGCCGAAGAACATCACCAAGGAGACGGTTGCCATCCCCGAAGGGACCTTCACTATGGGCTCCAACGCTCACTATCCGGAGGAGCGTCCCTCCCATGCGGTGACCGTGGACGGTTTCAGCCTCGACCGCCATCAAGTGACCAACGTCGAGTTCGCCGAATTCGTGGCCGACACCGGGTACGTGACCACAGCTGAGATCCCACCCGACCCTGCCGAGTACCCGGGGGCACTGCCCCACATGCTCTACGCCGGGTCGCTGGTCTTCATTCCGCCTGCGGGGCCTGTCGATATGAGCGATATCGGGAACTGGTGGTCTTTTGTCCAAGGGGCGGATTGGCGAAACCCCACAGGGCCGGACAGCGCCCTGACCGGGATGGAAGGTCACCCGGTGGTCCACGTCAACTTCGGCGACGCCATGGCCTACGCCACGTGGGCGGGCAAGGACCTGCCCACGGAGGCCGAATGGGAGCGAGCTGCCAGAGGTGGCCTCGAGGGTGCCGAGTACGCCTGGGGAGACGAGCTCATGCCGGCAGGCCGGCCAATGGCCAACGTCTGGCAGGGAGAGTTCCCCTGGCAGAACGATCTGGTCGACGGCTACCTGAGGACGGCGCCGGTGGGGTCGTTCCCGCCAAACGGATACGGGTTGTTCGACATGATCGGCAACGTGTGGGAATGGACGACTTCCTGGTACTCAACCCGGCACCCCGAGGCCGTGGCCCACGCCTGTTGTGCCCCTGTCAACCCTCGTGGTGGGGCGGAGGAGGCCAGCATCGATCCCTCACAACCTGAGATCCGCATCCCCCGCAAGGTGATCAAGGGGGGATCCCACCTCTGTGCGCCAAACTATTGCCGCCGATATCGACCTGCTGCGCGTTTCCCCGAGCCGATCGACACCTCCACCTCGCATCTCGGCTTCAGATGTGTGACCCGCCAGGGGTGATCGTCGCTCACTGGTCCTGATCGGTCTCGATCCCCAGTGCGACGAAGATCCGGTGTCTCTCCTCGGAGTAGTGGGTCTCGCTGACGAGGTTGGCGGCGTACTGCTCGCTGAGGCCCGCAAACTCCTCCATCAGGGCTGTCTCGTCGGGCGCTTCGGCGAGCGCCGACTCCTCGACCCGATCTTCGCGCCGCTGGCGCTTGGCATCCTGCTTCTCCTGGCGGGTCCTTTCCCGGGCCCGCTTGCTCATGGCCTCACGTCCTCGTTGTGCCATCAGGACACCGCCGTCTTGGCGACGTTCGGCTGCCGAATCGGCGAGGGGGCCTGAGAATTGGGAGATGGTGTCATGTCGATCCTCTGGTCGCGGGTAAGGCTGACTCACCGGGATTCATCCGAGCGAAGACTCCGAGAGAGCGCGGGACCGGATTACCTATCCGGTCCAAACCTGGTCGGTCGAGGGCCGGCCCTACGAGCCTTGGTGGTGCGATACCCATTGAACACCTTAACGCCGCGGGGTGGTTACGCGGGAACCGCTCCGGCGTGTCGGTGCCTCCAATACCGCTGGCGGGCTCGGATTAGCGGGGCAAAACGGTTACCATTGAGGCCACAGCGCACGCCTGGATGCGTGCTGCGCCGTTCTTCGCTCCTTCGTACCGTCGGGTGAAGTCGCCACAGGTGCCTACTCAGACCCTCCGTTCCAATCGAAGGTGATTCTTGGTCAGGCGAGCTGTGGGGCGTCAAGTACTTCGACGGTTCGAGCTTCGGAAGGAGCATGTCAATGTCCACCAACCTCTATGTGGGGAACCTCTCGTTCTCCACCGACTCCGCGGAATTGGAGTCGCTGTTCGCGCCCCACGGTCGTGTGACCAAGGCGCAGGTCATCAATGACCGCGACACCGGCCGGTCCCGCGGCTTCGGGTTCGTCGAAATGGATTCCGCCGAGGAAGCGCAGAACGCGATCTCCTCGTTGAACGGTAAGGACATGGGAGGGCGTCAGCTCACCGTGAACCTGGCCAAAGAGCGGTCCCGATAACCCATTGTGGGTGGCGGCAGACGCCGTCGAACCCTCAGTACACCAAGGGAGCCCCCCGGAATCTCCGGGGGGCTCCTTCGTCTTGACCACCCGCGATCAGCCCTCTGCACTCGAGGCCGCCAGTCTCGTTCGGATCGGGCTCAGGCGCCGTCAACTGCGAAGACGAGCTCGACACCGTTGCCGGTCAGGGTCAAGGAGTCTTCAGTCGCGGTGAATGCATCGACCAGGGCGAGGGCCTGAAGGTATTTCGACTCAGACTCCATCACCTCGTCTGGGGAGCACGCCATCATGGTCGAGCCAATGCCGGAGAAGCTGATCTCGCTTCCGGAGATGGTGTAGCTGCCAAAGTACGAGTTGCAGGCGGCCGTGCCCGCGATCGCATCTTCTTCGAAGGTCAGCGTGATCGGGCTGCCGTCAACGATGGGAACCGCAGCGCCGTCCAGAGTCCCGGACTCCAACACCCAGGCAGTTCCGGTCGGGTCGGATGAGGCTTCGTCACCATCGGCACAGGCGGCAAGAATCAGACCCAGGACGGCGGCTAAGACAAGTGTTTTTCTCATGGTGGCTCGACGTTACCCCGGTTCTCACCGGTTCCTCCAAAACCAACCGCGTGGTCATAGCGCAGCTCCGGCGGCCAGGACGATTCCGGTCCAGAGGTGCAGTCTGCTGTTCATGACCAGGGCTCGGATCAGGGAGGGGCCGTCACTGTGCTGCCACAGTGTCCGCACCGGGCCGACGGCGTAGGGAGCGAGCATCGCTGCGAAGAGAGTGGGGAGAGGGGTCCATCCGGCGACGGCGAAGACCACGATCAGCACAAAGGCGCCATAGATCAGCGTCGCATAGAGCCACCTGGTCTTCTCCCGTCCCAGGATGACCGCCAGCGTTCGTTTGCCGGTCTCGCGGTCGGTGTCGAGGTCCCGGTAGTTGTTGGCGACGAGGATCGCCGTGACCAGCATCCCCACCGGGATCGCCAGCAGCCAGGCCGCGGCCGGGGCGGTCATGTCGTGCACATACCGGCTGCACACGGTGGCCACCAGCCCGAAGAAGACGAACACGAATATCTCGCCGAGCCCGCGGTATCCGTACGGGGACGGCCCGCCGACATAACCCAGCATGGCGATGATCGAGACGACACCGACGATCAGGATCAACGGCCCGGCGATATACGCCAGACCGATGCCGGCAACAGCTGCAATCAGGATCGCGACCACCACTCCGGTCCACATCTCTCTGGGCGTGAGCACACCGAGAGCCACCATGCGGGGAGGGCCGAGTCGGTCGGTGCTATCGACGCCCCGTTTGGCGTCCGAGACATCGTTGGCGAAGTTGGCCGCCACCTGTATGGCCACCGCACCCACCAGGGCCAGGGTGAAGGCGTCCAGGCGAAACACCTCCTGGCCCAGGGCCAGACCTGCCCCCACCAGGACCGGCACCACGGCAGCGGGGAGGGTATGGACCCGGGCCGCCGTCTTCCACGCCTCGAACCGGGTCAAAGCGTCAGAAGTGCCAGGGGTATTGGCCAAAGTCCGGGTCGCGCTTGTCGAGGAAGGCATCCCGACCTTCTCGGGCCTCGTCGGTCATGTATCCCAGCCTGGTGGCCTCGCCGGCGAAGATCTGCTGGCCCACCAGTCCGTCGTCGATCAGGTTGAAGGCGAACTTGAGCATCCGCTGGGAGGTGGGGCTCTTACGGGTGATCTCGACTCCCCAATCCAAAGCCACCTTCTCAAGGTCGGCGTGGGGGACCACCGCGTTCACCATCCCCATCTCATAGGCCTCCCGGGCTGAATAGCTCCGGCCCAGGAAGAAGATCTCCCGGGCTCGCTTCTGGCCCACCTGACGGGCCAGATACGCCGATCCATACCCGGCATCGAAGGAAGCGACGTCGGCATCCGTCTGCTTGAAGACGGCGTGCTCCTCCGAGGCAATGGTCAGGTCACAGACCACGTGAAGGCTGTGCCCCCCACCGACCGCCCAACCCGGGACCACGGCGATCACCACCTTGGGCATGAACCTGATCAGCCTTTGCACCTCGAGGATGTGAAGTCTTCCCACCCGGGCCGGATCGACCGTCTCTTCTTCCTCCCCTTCGGCATATTTGTATCCATCCGCCCCCCTGATGCGCTGGTCCCCGCCCGAGGAGAAGGCCCAGCCCCCGTCCTTCGGCGACGGCCCGTTCCCGGTGAGCAGGACACACCCGACATCGGTGCTTTGACGTGCATGGTCGAGGGTGGCGAATAGCTCGTCGACCGTGTGCGGGCGGAAGGCGTTGCGGACTTCCGGGCGGTTGAAAGCGATCCGGACCACCCCGGCGCTCTTGGCACGGTGATAGGTGATATCGGTCATGTCGAAGCCAGGGACCGGGTCCCAGGCGGCTTGGTCGAAGATCTCGGAAACCACAGACTGGCAGGATAAGAGGCACAATCGTCCCGTGATCGATTGGCTGACCCGTCATGACCCGGATCGGGTCTTTCTGGAGACTCCTTCCGGATCGCGCACGTATGGCGAGATCCTCGATTCCGTTCACAACCGGCCGGTGGCTGGGGTCGAATTGCTCCGTCCCGGTTTCGCAGCCGCCTCGGTCGTTGACATCCTGGCGGTGATGTCAAGGGGTACCGCGGTCCTGGCCGGCCCGGATGTGGAGGTGCCCGTTGGCATCGAGCAAGATGGGGCGGCAGTGGTGGTCTTCACCTCGGGAACGACCGGCACTACCAAGGGCGTGCGGCTGACACGAGAGAATTGGGAGGCGGCGGTCAAAGCCTCGCAGCAGCATCTTGGCAACGATCGCAAGGATGTGTGGCTGTTGGCCATGGCGCTGCACCGGGTTGGGGGAATCGCCATCGTCCTCCGCTCCGTCTTTGCCGGTGGAACCGTGCGCATGCTCTCCAGATTCGACCCCGTCGAGTTTGCCGCCGCCTTGCGGAGCGGAGTGACCTTCGCCTCGGTGGTGCCGACCATGCTTCAGCGGATTCTCGATATCAACCCCGGCCCATATCGAGGCGTGCGGGCAGTTCTCGTCGGTGGTGGCCCGATACCTGACAGGTTGTTGGAACGTGCATCCGAGGCGGGTCTGCCAGTGCTCCCCAGTTACGGGATGAGCGAGACTTGTGGTCAGATTGCCACGCTCAGGCCCGGCTCGGCAGTGGAGCGAAAGGTCCACCCCCTGCCTGGCGTCGAGTTGCGCATCGAGCCGGACAAGAGAATCGCGGTCCGGGGGCCGATGGTTTCGAGTGGGTACCTCGGGGAGCCGGACCGAGAACCAGGCAGCTGGTTTGTCACCGGTGATCTTGGGGAACTGGACTCTGGTGGTGCTCTGCGGGTCCTGGGCCGTGCCGACAATGTGATCGTGAGCGGCGGCGAGAACATCGATCCCGAATTGATCGAGACATCCCTGATGGCCATCGCCGGTGTCGAGGCCGTATTGGTGGTTGGTGTCCCCAGTGAGGAATGGGGGATGGAAGTGGCCTGCCTCTACGTGGGTGACCTCGAGCCGGCGGTTGTCGAGTCCCGGCTCAGGAAACGTCTGGGAGGGAGCCTGATCCCCAAACGCTGGCTGCGGGTCAAGGTGCTCCCGACGACAGATCTCGGCAAACCGGATCGGAGTGAGGCCATACGGCTGCTCAGCTGAGACGACGGGCGATCAAGACACCCTGGCGCAGAGGCACCGCCACCGCTTCGAAGCCAGGGTCGGCGCTGATCAGCCGGTTGAAGACATCGGTCCCGTGACCCTGGTCTATCCAGCCGGAACTGGTGCCGTACACGTTGTCGGCGAGAACCAGGCCCCCAGCCGCGATCAACGGCCGGGCGATCCGGAAGTAGTCGGGGTACTCGTGCTTCAACGCGTCGAGAAGAAGCATGTCGACAGTGCCCGGTTCCAACTCGGTTGCGAGAGCCGTGAGTACCTCGATCCCGTTCCCGGGACGTATCTCAACCCGGTCGGCGATCCCGGCCCGCTCGAATTGCTCCCGGGCGAAGGCGGCGTGCCTGGGCTCGGGTTCGATGGTGATCAGTCGGCCGTCTGGTCTCAGGCCTCGTGTGATCCAGATCCCTGAGTAACCGGCCAGAGTCCCGACTTCGACGGCAAGTAGGCCCCGGGTCATCGAGGTCAGGATCTTGAGAAGTCGCCCGACATCGGCGCTCACCGCGATGTCGGGGATGCCGGCCGCCACTGCCTCGTTCATCAGCCCTGCGAGGTGGTCGTCCTCGTCGCCAAAAACTTCGCGCGAATAGCTCTCAAGGAAGTCCCAACGCTGGGGAGTCATAGTCATGGATGGGACCCTAGATCGGCCCGCTCAAGGCGAGGGGATGCGCAACGTCACCATCCCGCCGTCCACACCCAGGATGGAGCCGGTAGTTGAGCCGGAAAGAGGGCTGGCGAGATAGGCGATGGCGTGGGCGACCTCGTCGGCCGTCACCAGCCGGCCCAACGGCTGACGGCGGCGAAGCTCCTCTATGACGGCAACCGGGTCGTCGGCGGCGGCGAGGAATCTCTGGACCCAGGGGGTATCGGTGGTGCCGGGGGCCACCGCGTTGACCCGGATCCCCTCGCCGATGTGATCGGCGGCCATGGCCAGCGTGAGGGAGAGGACGGCACCCTTACTGGCTGCATAGAGCGCTCGGTCGGGGACTCCGAGCACGGCGACCGCGGAGCAGGTGTTGACGATGGCGGCGTGCGCCGACCGGCGGAGCATCGGAAGCGCAGCCGAGGTCACTCGCGCCATGCCAACCACATTGACGTCGAGGAGGTGGTGCCAGGTGTCGGCATCCTGAGCGGTGACGTCGCCCCGGGCCCCCATGCCGGCGTTGTTGACCAGGACGTCAAGCCCCCCAAAGTCTGTCTCGATGATGTGCATGGCCGCGGCAACTCCAGCAGTGCTCGTGACGTCGCACGTGATCGATATCGATTGGGGCACCAATTCCGCCGGTGCCTGGATGTCCAGCACCGCCACCCTGGCGCCGCGCTCTGCCAGCAGGCGCGTCGTGGCGGCCCCGATCCCGCTCGCACCGCCGGTGACCGCGGCCCGCAGTCCCGCGAATTCACTCATCTGGGGCTCCTCTGATTCCTGTCCGGACGCCCTCCCTAGCGCGGGCAGGCTACCCATCGTCGGAGAGTCGGATCAGCCAACCCGAGTCATTCAAGTAGTGACCAACGGCCCTTCCCGAGGCCCCCGGATCGCCTTACGTTCATGGTGGAGCCTCTTCCGTTCGCCACGAAGGAAGGTAGGAAGTGGCCTATCAGTTGCAGGAGGCGATGGATCGGTTGCGGCTCGTCGAGAGCCCATCGCTTCCGATTCTGTCCGTGTATCTCAACCTGGCGCCGGACCGAATCGAGAGGCGTTCGATCGGCGCCCGCCTCCGTGATCTGCTCGACCCGATCGAGAAGCTTGCCGCCTCGGGTGACCTGGATCACGAGTCGTCGATGTCGCTTCGCAACGGCGTCAACCGGGTGCTCGAGATGACACCCGAGTTCGTGAAGGAACTGGGCCACGGGGTGGCAGTGTTTGTCTGTGACCGGCTCCGGCTCGAGGAACACATGACCATGCCCAGAAGGGTGTGGGACTGCGCCGTTGCCGGGCCACAGCCGTATCTGCGTCCGCTCCAGGCCTTGCTCGACGAGTACCGAAAGGTGGCCGCAGTGGTTCTGGACGGCCGGGACGCCGAAATCGCCACCTTCTACATGGGCGAGGGCGTCGATAGAGAGCTCATCGAGGGCGAGGAATTGAGGAAGTCCGATCTGGCCGGCTGGCACGGGTTGGAGGAGCGACGGCATCGACAGCATGCCGAAGAGGCCCGCAACCACCTGTTCCGGGAGGTCGCCGAGCACCTCAACCGTCTGCGCCGGGATACCGGTCTCGACCTGGTCCTCGTGGGAGGCCAGGACGAGATCACACGGGCACTGCTTCCATTCCTCGACAAGACGGTGCGGGCGATGACGGAGACGTTCGTGATCGACATGAACACGCTCACGCCGGCCATTCTCGCCGCGAAGGTAGCTGAGCTCGAAGAGGCCTTCGAACGTAGGGAGGAGGCTGGTGAGGTCGAGCAGACATATGCGGCTGCCGCCGAAGGAGACCTGGCCGTCGTCGGCATCGAGTGGGTGTTGAGGGCAGTGAACCGGCATGCGGTGTCCCGCCTTCTCGTGCATGACGGGGCGTCACTCGGAGGATCACTGTGCAACAACTGTGGGGCGCTTTCCCTGGCTGTCACGGTTTGTACCGGATGTGGAGGTGAGGCGGTAGGCGTTCCCGAGCTACTCGAGACGATTTCCCGGTCGGTGGTCGACGCCGGCGGATCGGTTGAGCACGTCTTCGCCCCAACCAGCCTCGCCCATGATCTGGTCGCCGCCACGCTTCGCTTTCCAACTTGGTGAGGGCCGAGGGGCGGGCGCATGACCACCCAACCACGACCGCCCAACGCCGAATCCGCAATATCCTATTTCCGGCGTGGCTGGTCGGTGATCCCGATGCACTCCATGCGTCGAAACGGATGCAGCTGTCGGCGAGTTGATTGCCCGTCACCGGGGAAGCATCCTCGGGTCAAATGGGAAGAGGCGATGACCACGGCGCCGGGAGCCGACCAGGTCGGGCAATGGTGGGAGCGCTGGCCGGATGCCAACGTCGGTGTTGCGACCGGGGCTGTCTCCGGGGTGGCGGTCATCGACGTGGACCCGCGCCACGAAGGAGACGCCACCCTCGACGAGCTGGAGGCCATCTCGGGTCCGCTGCCCCTGACCCTGGAGAGTCGCACCGGTGGCGGTGGACGGCATATCTGGTTCACCATCGAACAGGAGGACATTCCTTCAGTCGAGTTGGGGGCCGGGTTGGAGCTCAAGGCGGAGAGAGGGTTGATCGTCGCCCCACCCAGCCGGCACTACTCCGGAGAGACGTACCGCTGGCTCGAGCCCGTGCAGGAACCGGCTCCCCTGCCTGAGTGGGTGAGCCGAATCGCCGTGGGCCCGGGTGGCGGGCAGCACGCGCAGGCCGAGCGGCTGGCCCGCACCGCACTCGAACAGGAGGAATTCCGCGACCTGTGGCTGCGGGCCGGAGTCGATGTGGCTCCAGGTGACTCCTATTACCTGTGTCCGTTCCACGACGATCATCATCCGTCTCTGCACATCGACGCCGTCGGTTGTCGCTGGTATTGCTTCGCCTGCCGGATGGGGGGAGGCAGCAGGCGTCTTCTGCGCCATCTCGGCATCCCAAGCCCAAGTACTGCCCGCAGCCGGATGCGGGGTCACGTGGGTCACCGGCAGATGGTCACTCTCGAAGGAGAAGAGGCGGTGGCGGTCGTCGGAGAGTCCTTCCACCAGGACGAGCTTCTTCGATTGACCGGAGGGCGACGCCGGTTTGGTGGTGTGGAGGTCGAGACTGTGGCGGATCTGGTTCCCATAGAGGGTGAGGGCGTGGAGGTGTGGATCGATGACTTCCAGGTCGGGTTTCTCGGTGAAGGCGAGCTGCGCTTCGATGATCGGATTGCCGACAGCATCGAACAGACCGGTTTCGCCAGCTGCCGCGCCACGATCAGAGGGGGTTGGGATCGAGGTGGAGACGACGTCGGCCTGTTTGGGGTGACCTTGCTCTTGCCGCCGACCTGAACCTCGGAACCGCCGGATGATCCGGCCGCCTGGCAAGACCCGCTACCCGCGGACAGTGACCTCAGGCACTGCTTTCAGCCCGGCTGCTGCCCCTGCCTCCGCCTCGCTCACGATCGCGATGGTGGACACGACTGTGTCCGGGTTGAGGCTGATCGAATCGATCCCCATCTCCACCAGGCGACGGGCCACGTCCGGGAAATCGGAGGGCGCCTGGCCGCAGATCCCGATATGCCGGCCGTGGCGATGCGCCCCGTCCACCGCCAGCCGAATCGTCTCCATGACCCCGTCGTCGCGCTCATCGAAATCGAACGCCACCAGCTCCGAGTCCCGGTCCACGCCGAGCACCAATTGGGTGAGGTCGTTGGAACCGATCGAGAAGCCGTCGAAGATCCGGGCAAAGGCGTCTACCTGTACGACGTTGTTCGGGATCTCACACATCACGTAGACCTCCAGGCCGTTCTCACCGCGCCGAAGCCCATGCGACGCCATGACCTCGAGGACCCGCTGTCCTTCCTCCACCCTCCGGCAGAAGGGGATCATCAGCTTGATGTTGGTCATCCCAATGACGTCACGTGCCCGCTTCATCGCATCGCACTCCAGGGCGAACCCGGCGGCGTAGGCGGGATGGGCATAGCGGGAGGCTCCGCGGAACCCGATCATCGGATTGGCCTCGACAGGCTCGAAGCCGCGGCCTCCGAGCAGGCTCGCGTACTCGTTGGTCTTGAAGTCGGACATACGGACGATGACCGGTCTCGGGTAGAAAGCCGCTGCGATCGTGGCCACTCCTTCCGAGAGCCGCTCGACGAAGTACTCGGACCCGTTCTCGTAGCCGCTGATCAAATCGAGGATGCTCTGGCGCTCGGCCGGGTCCTCCACGCCATCCGGGTCGAGCAGTGCCATCGGATGGGCCCTGATCGACTCGGAGATGATGAACTCCATGCGGGCCAGGCCAACACCGTCAACCGGGAGCCGCGCAATCTGGAAGGCCAGGTCCGGGTTCCCGATATTGACCATGATCTCGGTCTTGGTCCTGGCCACCTCGGTGAGGTCGACCTCCACGATTTCGATCGGGAGGAGCCCGGCGTAGACCCGGCCTACCTCCCCGTCGGCGCAGGAGACGGTGACCTCCTGCCCTGTGCCGAGCCGTTCGGTGGCATCGGCCGCGCCAACTACCGCGGGAATGCCCAGCTCCCGGGCGACGATCGCGGCATGACAGGTCCGTCCGCCACGATTGGTGACGATGGCTGCTGCGGTCTTCATCACCGGCTCCCAATCGGGAGTGGTGGTATCCGCAACGAGAACCTCGCCGGGGCGGAAGGCGGCCAGCCCGGTCGTAGCCTTCACCACACGGACCGCCCCGGCTGCAGCTGACGTGCCCACCGCACGGCCTTCGGCCAGGATCTTTCCGCCTTGCTGGACCCGATGCTCGATGAGACTCGTCTTCTTCTTTTGCGAGACAACCGTCTCCGGCCTGGCCTGCACCAGGTAGAGGAGGTCATCGATCCCGTCTTTGGCCCACTCGATGTCCATCGGCATCGACCGGCCAGCCTGAGCGCTGTAGTGACGCTCGACCTCGATCCCGAATCCGGCCAGTGTCAGGACCTCGTCATCCGTCAGGCAGAACGTCTCCCGGTCGATGTCCGGGGTGGGAATGTTGGATGTGGTTTGGCCGCCCCGACCCTGGGAATAGACCATCTTGATCTGCTTGTTCCCGAGGCTGCGCTTGAGCACACTTCGGTAGCCGAGCTCGAAGGTGGGCTTGTGCACGTAGAACTCATCGGGGTCCACCACCCCTTGGACCACGTTCTCACCCAGCCCGTAGGCGCCGGTGATGAAGACCACGTCCTCGAACCCTGACTCGGTGTCGACTGTGAACAGCACGCCGCTGCTGGCCAGGTCGGAGCGGACCATCTTCATGACACCCACCGACAGGCCTATCGAGAAGTGGTCGAAACCCTGGTCGATCCGATACGAGATGGCACGATCGGTGAACAACGAGGCAAAGCACCGGCGGCAAGCCTCGACCACACGCTCCGCCCCATGGATGTTGAGATAGGTCTCGTGTTGCCCGGCAAAGCTTGCTGTCGGAAGGTCTTCCGCCGTAGCGGACGACCGCACCGCAACGCTCAGGTCCGGGCCATACTCCTCGACCAGGCGCTGATAGGCGTCGACGATCTGCTCGCGGATCGAGTCGGGCAGCGAAGACTCGTAGATCAGCTCACGGGCTTTTCGCGCTCTCCGGGCAAGGTCATCGACGTTTGACTTGTCGACCCCGCCGATGATCTCTTCCAGCTTCGGCCAGGCCCCCGAGGCGGAGAGGGTGTCACGGTATGCCTGGGCGGTGACCGCGAAGCCGTTGGGGACATTCACCCCGAGCGGCGTCAGGGCGCAATACAACTCGCCAAGGGAAGCATTCTTGCCTCCGACCTCGGCCACATCTCCCACCCCCAATTCCTCAAACCAACGTATGTACCGGATATTGGTGGCTGGTCTCATCTCGGCCTCCTGGGCGCTGCGACGTTTGCGGGTCGGTACCCGGCGTCAAAACCGTTATCGGACCCGATTGCCTTTGTGGCACCACAGATACGAGATGTGAGGCGTCGGCGCCAGGGCCGGAAGTCAGTATCGAGTGCGACCGGGTGGGTTCCGCCGCCGACGGGCCTTTTGCCTCTATGAGCACACGATGCGAAGTCGGATGCTGGCATTGAACTCGAAGGGAGTCCTGATGCATGCCAAGCCCGGCGACCATCTTGTTATTCAAGGTCACCACGTTGGCGATATCGAGAAAGAGGGCGAGATCATCGAGGTGCACGGGGAAGGTGGAGAGCCACCGTTCCTGGTTCGGTGGTCCGACGAGGAGCGGGAAACCCTCGTCTTTCCCGGGAGCGATGCCATGGTGCGCGTTGCACCGAGGAAGAGGACGAAGAAGACCTCCTGACCCTTCTCGAAGAAGCCTCGCCGGCGCGATAAGCGGTCAAGAGGGGGAGGCCAAGACGAGGGTGAGGCGAACCTTTTCAGGTTCGCCTCACTTCATCCCAACCGTCGATCAGGATGTCTTTACCTCAACGGGGATGTTGTGCACCTGGGTCGTTCCCTCCCTTGGAAGGGTCACCTTGACGGTAAGGACGCCATTGTCATAGTCGGCAGTCACGTTATCGGGGTCAACTCCAGCCGGGAGCGGGATGCGACGCAGGAACTTCCCGTATGTTCTCTCGTGGACGTACCGGTTGTCTTCGGAGATGTCCATCTCCATCGACTTCTCACCCTTTATGAAGAGGTAGTCCCCTTCAATTGAGATTTCGACGTCCTTCTCCGGGTCGATGCCCGGAAGTTCGGCGATGACAAGCATGTCTCCGTTCCGCCTGGCGACATCGATCGAGGGTCGAAATGCGAACTCATGCCCCTCGATGAATCGGGGGAAATCAAACAACCGCCACTCCTTGTCGAGATCGAAGAACGGTGTCCACACCTTGAGCTCCATGTGGTTCACCTCCTTTCTCGAGCCTGACCCTTTGTTGCTGCAGGCGGCCCGAGCCAGCATGGGTTTCTAGAACGATGATCCGACTTCGAAGACCCATTGACCAGGGTCGAATGTCCCAATCTGTGCCGGCAAGGCTGCGTTGGAAGAACTGGAGCCCAACGTCGGCCGGTGGACCTTCGAACAATGAACAAGGCAGAACGGCCCCGGGAGTAGGACTTCTGGCCGTATACGCGTTGACATGGCTTTGGCAATCTTGGTAACGACCCAGAAGGAGGTCCTTTGTGGTGGTTGTGGTCGGCGTGGACGAGTCGCCGCTGGCCGGGGAAGTCCTCGGGAAGGCGATCCAGGAGGCAGAGTGGAGGGGGGCCGGGCTCCATGTGGTCAACGTTTTTCATGTGCCCTACACCTATGTCGAAGTGCCAATCGATTACGTTGCGATCGCCGAAGGCCATCGCAGCTCGGTTTGGGAGCCGCTCGAGGAAAGGCTCGCGGCGGCGGGCGTCGACATACGACGGGTCGACCTCGAAGGCTATCCACCAGACACTCTCGTGTCCTACGCCAACGATGTGGGAGCGTCGTTGCTGGTGGTGGGCACCCGGGGGCGCGGCGAGTTGGGGGCCCTGATCCTGGGGAGCACCAGTCACCGGGCGATCCATCTTGCCACCTGTGATGTTCTGATCGTCAAGCAACCTGTGACGTGACCGACGCTCCGTTTGAGAGACCCTGGGTCTCTGGGGATCAGCGGAGCAGGACCGGGTACTCGCGGATGTTGATGCGGCTCCCGTCCTTCGCTGAGATCTCCCAGACGATCAAAGCGCCGACCTGGTCCCGATCCACCTCGTAGGGGACGGACACGCTCCAATCCCCCCAACACCCGGTGCCACAGCTGGCCATGACCGTGTCTTCAAAGAGAGGAAGCCCGTCATCGTCGGTGAGCATGATCTGGGAAACGGCCTCGAAGACGTTGCTCAAGCCCTTCACCTCGATCGGGCTCGTCACAGGCTCGGCCCATGCCGGAGAGTCCACGAAGACGGCCGGCAACCAGTCGTAGTAGTCGCTTCGGGTCTGCGGTCGATCGAGTTCGATCCCTTCCGAGGAGAACACATCCACCGGCTGGCCTTCCAGGTTGAAGGCAACCTCATCCACCCCCGCGACTCGAGTGACGGTGTAGACGACCTGGGCGAGCCGGGCGAACATGCCCGCGCTGCCCCCGCCGTCATCGAACTCTCCGCTCAGATCGACGGTGGCGACCCCATCGTCGACGCTCAACCCGAGGAGCGTGGTGCCTGGCGGGATAGCGGTATGCATCGCGGGGATGCCGGCGGTCTCGTCCCCGGTCGGGCCTTGCAAGAGCAACTCGACCGCAGAGCTGGCCTCATCTCCGTTCAAGGGGCCCTCGCGATATACGGGGACCAGGAAGGGCCCTGTCGTGGTCCCGCCGACCTCATCGAGCAAGAGGTATATGACCTGGCCAAACGTGGCGGAGGTGGTGGTCGTCGCCAATGATGTGGTCGTGATGGTGGTTGCTGGCACCGTCGTCGTCGGGCTCTCGGTGGTGGTGGTGGTGGTGGTGGACCCGCTGCCGTCGCCATTTCCGCAAGCGGCGACAAGGAGCGCCATCGCCGCGAGCAGGGCGAGACGAGGCCGAACAATCCTTCTGTGGCTCATAGGTGAATTGTCGGCGATGCGATAAATGGGCGCCAGTGCCCAAGGTCACATCCTGGCGTGGCCTGGTGCCGATCTCGCCGGCGTCAGCCTGCTGTCCTGCGCAAACGCAGTGTCTCCAGCCCTGCCAACAGGATCACGGGCACCAGGCCGGTTACGAGTGCAACCAGCCATTGGCCCTGGCTGAGCGGGACGACGCCGAACACATCCCCGAGTGGGCCGATAACCAGGGCCACCTGCAGCAACAGGCCGAGGCCCACCGCCGCAGTCAGTCGGTGATTCGAGAGATTGACGCTCAGAGGCAGTCTCACGACGTTGACATAGAGAAGGTGGGCGAAGACGAGGCTGGTCAGAAGCACGGTGCGGCCCACCTCCCAGCTTGCGCCCTGAGAGCGAACCACCGCCAGCGCGGCGATCGGCCCGCTGGCCAACACCAGCCCTCTGAGGGCGAGCATTGCCAAGCGGCGCCCGGAGAGCAGTTGTGATCCCCTCAAGGACCCACTCAGGGCCTCTCCTCTGGGCCGATCGAACGCCAGAGCGAGGGCGGGCATGCCGTCGGTCAGCAGGTTGATCCATAGCAGCTGGAGGGGCAGCAGAGGAATGCCGATTCCCGAGAAGAAGCCCAGCCCCACGAGGACGACCGTCACCTCGGAGAGATTGCCGGCCACCAGGTAGTCAACCACCTTGCGGATGTTGTCGTATATCGCCCGTCCCGCGTACACGGCCTTGACGACGAGGCGGAGGTCGTCATCGGTGATGATCAGGTCAGCCGCCTCCCTGGCCACCTGACTCCCACCCAGACCCATGGCCACACCGATGTCAGCGTGGCGGAGGGCCGGGGCGTCATTCACACCATCGCCGGTAACGGCAACCACCTGGCCTGCCGATTGAAAGGCCTCCACCAGCTGCAGCTTCTGCTCGGGCTCGACCCGGGCGTAGACACTCACGGTGTCGAGATCAGTCGGGGTTCCTTCCGTCCTCAACTGGGTGCCGGTTCGCACCTCCTGGTCCTCGTGACTCAAACCTGCCTCACGAGCCACGGCCGAGGCTGTTCCGGCGTGATCCCCGGTGACCATCACGAGCCTCACGCCGGCCTCGGTCAGTTTCTGGACCGTATCCGACGCTTCCGGCCGCAGCGGGTCGTGGAGGACGGCCAGACCCAGGAACACGAGGCCCTGCTCGGTGACTCGAAGGTCGGGTGGTGGCGCGTCGAGCCGCCGGTAGGCCAACCCGAGCACCCGCGCCCCGGTTGCTGCCAGCCGGTCCACCGCCGAGAGCACGAATCGCCGTTGGTCCGGAGTAATGGCGCGCTCGGACCCATCCTGGGCCAAGGCCAGCCCGCTCGCGGCCAAGACAGGCTCGGGTGCTCCCTTGGTAAGGAGGTCGAGCCCTTCTTCCCCCTGGTGCAGGGTGCTCATCATCTTTCGCTGCGGATCGAAAGGGATGTTGCCGACGCGAGGCCGACGCGCCCGCAGCGGCTCGATCTCGGCCGGCTCGAATGCCTCCAGCAGGGCGATCTCCACCGGGTCACCTCGCGGCGGGTCCAGAGTGGCGTCATTGCACAACGCCACAACGTCGAGGACCGCCTCTTTCACCCGCCCCGATAGTTGGGAGGGTTCGAACGATTGCCCGTCGACCGCCATCAGCTGCGCCAGGCGCATCCTGTTCTGCGTCAGGGTCCCGGTCTTGTCGGTGAGGAGGACATTCGTCGAACCGAGGGTCTCGACAGCGGGCAGGTTGCGCACAATCGCGCCCTCACGGGCCATCCGGCCCACTCCGAGCGCCAGACTCAGGGTCACAACAGCGGGCAGCCCCTCGGGGACAGCGGCCACCGCCAGGGCCACCGCTGTCAGAAACGCCTGTTCGAACGCGGTTGATGAGGCGCCAAGGCGGGCCGCGGTCAGGCCGAAAACGACGGCGGCGATGGCCAATGCTGCCTGGCCCAACCGAGCCGAGAGCCTTGCCAGCTGCTTCTGCAGCGGGGTGCTCGGCGATTCCGTGGTCAGCTGGCTGGCGAGCCTTCCTAGTGCAGTCTCGGGCCCGGTGGCCATAACCACGCCCCTGCCGGACCCGGCGGTTATCAAAGTGCCGGCGTGTGCTATCCAGGAGCGGTCGGCAACCGGGAGCGACATTTCCCCTTCTTCGGCAGAGACCTTCACCACCGGCAGCGACTCGCCGGTGAGCAGGGATTCATTGGCCTCCATCGACCAGGCGGTGAAGAGCCACATATCGGCCGGGACACGGTCGCCGGCCGCGAGAAGGACAACATCTCCGGGCACGACTTCCACGGCGGGGACCGTTGCGGCGTGGTCTGATCTCAGGACCGAGGCCGTTGGCGCTGCCTCGGAGCGGAGGGCTTCGAGGGCGGTGGAAGCTCTCTCCTCCTGGGCGACGGCCACGGCGATGTTGAGGACGACGATGGCCATGATGGCAAGGGCATCCCGGACTTCGCCCGAGGCCAGGACGCTGACGGCGGCTGCCGCGAGCAGAAGCAGCGACATCGGTTCCTTCGCGTTTCTCCAGATCCGGTCGGCCAGGGACGGACCGGGAGCAATCGGCAGCTCGTTTCGCCCGGCAGCAAGACGGATAGCTGCCTGCTCGGAACTGAGCCCGGTCTCGAGGGTGGTCTGCAGTTGCTCGGTCAGCTGTGCGAGGAACACGATCTCCGTCGGTTCAGTTGACGCGGGCGGGCTCATCCATGCAAGGTAGTTGCGCCTGCCGCCGACATCATCACCCATGCACCGCCGACTCCGGGCAGTGTGGTGAGCGGGACGCTGTGTCGCAGCCCTGGAGCCATCCCATCACGAACAGCCAGAGCCCGAGACCCACGGGTGAATCAACGGGCAACAGGTGGTCCGATAGCCACCTCATCGCTCGCTCTCTAGTCTCACGCGTCGATCGACGAGAGGGCCCCCTACCCGAAGCTGTCAGACCGGAACTTGAGGCCTCTCTGGTCCCGGGTGGGCCTGTCGCTGTTGAGCTCAATCGAACGCGCTCCCTCGTGAACACGCACCTCCTCGAGGAGATCACCGCCGCCCAGTTGGCGGAGACGCCCGCCGACCTCGCATTCGAGGCGCTGAACACCAGGCCTTTGGGTCTCGACCCGCTCGAAGGGTCCCGACGGGCTGAGACGCTTCAGCGGCCACGGCAGTCGAGACACCGTGTGTTGAGAAGGGCCGCCGTCGCCGAGTATTCCGGTCCGAGCATCGATGTAATCCGCTCCAGCATCGCTGATGGTGCGATCGGTTTCCCACAGCTCTCGCATCGTGGGACAGGATCGCGCCTCACTTCCATTCGTCCCCTCGCCCAGGCGGCGAGGTCGAACCTCATCGACATGGTGATGGCACCACGGTCGATCTCGGGGCACATGTTCAAGCATTGACCGCATGCCACACAGAGCCGGGGGTCGAAGTCGATGACAATGTCGTCGGTGACGCTGCTGTGCAGGGCATCCGTGGGGCAGATCTGGGCGCACATCCGGCATGCGGTGCACGTGGCCGGGTCGATGGCCACTGTTCCCAGCGGCGTTGACTCCAGGGAAGCCGCCGCGGAGTCGGTCTGAACCATCGACGCCAGGCGGCTTATCACCCGGTGCTCCATCCCCGGCCCGAAGATCCGACCGCCGGTTGCGGACGGCGGCGGTTGGGGTGCGAACGAGGCGACGGAGTCGCGGCCGACGCGATCCTTGTCCCAACCAAGCGCCTCGAGGATCGCCCTAGCATCAGCTACCGTCGACGCAATCCGATCGTCATTGCCCAATGGACAGCCTGACTCCCCGCATGGGATCGCATCGGTGGCGGCGGCACCCATGGCCGGCGGCGCTAACAGCCATCCCGCTGTGAGCATTCCGGTGCACGGCACCTCGACGTTGAGCCAGCCTTCTTGATGGCGGGCCTGGGGGGCGCCGCGACACTGGTAGCGAATCCCGACAGGTTCGCCGTAGGCCCCGATCAGGGCAGCGATCTGAGCCTCGATGGCCTGAAAGGTCACTGTCGGGTTGACCACCGCACCCACCGGGCAGGTGGTGACGCAGATACCACAGGCGACACATATCGTCTTGTCGTAGGAAACCGAGCCGCCATTCCATGTCAGGGCGTCGACCGGACACGCGGTGACACACGCCCGGCATCCCTGGTCGGCCACGCAGGTTTCGGTGTCGATTGAAGGGGCGCCGATGGATATGGGCGCCGCAGCCGAGAGCAACCCCCGACGCGAGACGCGACCGCCTGGCGCTAGTTTCGCCTGTTCTGGCGTCGCCCCGGGGAAGGCTTCGGTTCGGGCAACGGCACCGGCGAGAGTCGCGGTCAGCGCTCGCTGGTCCGTGATGCCGTTTAGGTCTACTACCCCAACACCGAGGGGGTCGAGTCCGATCCGCCGCATCGATGATTGGAACATGGACTTGTCGGCGTCGTCTCGATGGAGCCCGATCACCAAGTGCTGTGTTCCATCAGGGAGCGAAGCCAGAGCAGATGGGTCGTAACAGAGGCCGCCGACGACGCGGACATGTTGCCCGACGGCCGGGGTCTGGTGATCCGAGCAGAGCAGGATCTGGGTCATGGTGAGCTCGGTTCCTGCTCGTCGATCAAAGCCAGAAGCTCCTGATCATGAATCACCAAGGCATGTGCGGCCAAAGCCAGCGCGGTGTAGGTCGGATGGCCATTGTGACGCACGACTGCTTTGGTCAGGAGGGGCAGCCATCTACCCAGGTGGTTGTCGAGAAACTCGATCTGGTGGCCAACTGTCCGAGTGACCGGTCGCCCGGCTGCTCGCTGTTCTGCCTCGATGCCACAAAGCGACGCCATCACGTCGAACTCGACCGTCGCATGATCGATGCTCTCGGATCGAGAATCAGAAGGGCGCAGGCCGTAGCGGAGATAGCTACGTCGGAGATCGGAGAGAATCACCGCGACCTCACTGGAGTTAGGGCCGGCCAGCCAAGCCGACTCGGCGGGCGAGCACGCTGCGCCGCCTGCACCTACCTCGAACAGCGCCATGTAGGCGGGGGCTAGCTCTCCCGGGTCATCCGCAGCCAGAGCCCGGGCGTAGTCGACGAGGTACAGAGAGAAGGAGTAGTCGAAGAGACCGAGATCGGCCAGAACCGGAATGGACCCAACGATCAACTCCGATCGGTCGGGTTGGGGCGGGGCAAAACCCGCGCCTATCAGCCTGTAGGCGCCCTGCCGGAGGCGGGCCAGGTCGCTTGCGCTCACTTCCTCCGGTCCTTGGCGACCGAGTAGTAGAGGGCAGAGGAAAAGGCGATCACCACGCCGGCCACGAAGATGGCCGGTGACCATTCCAGACGGGGGTTGCTGCACTCGACCGCGTTGTTGCACCAGGGGGCGGCGCCGGCGAAGTACGCGAACACCATGAGACCCGCACCGAGGATGATCATGGCGGCCGTGATGATCGAACGTCTGGTCACGGCGTCTCCTCCATTTCGACGATCGGGAACAGCTTCATGAACCCCCCGATGAGCAAGGCGCCCAGTGAGAACAGGCCAATGAGCACTGCGTACTCGACCAGGCTGGGGGCGTAAGTCCCGATCGGGTAGGGCAGAAGCTGTCCATGGGTCTCGGACGGGACAACGACGAGGTAGCGCTTTCCTATTGCCCCCAGATTGACGATCAGACCCATAATCACCATCCAACCGATTCGCCATTTCCTGGTGACGGCCATCCAAGCCAGCCCGAAGGCTGGCAGCACCAGGGCGGCGACCGACCCCCAGAAGATCCACGCATACCTCCCGGTGAGCAGTGCATCGCTGATGCGTTGCTCGGTCGTGGTGGGCTGATAGATGCTGGTGAAGATCTCCACCACCACGAAGTACAGATACACGAAGAGCAGCAGCATGAGGAATCGACCGAGCCAGGTGAACGCCTCGATCCCGATTCGGTGCTCCTGGCGGAGCACGCGGCGCACCAACGCGGCGAGCACGATGAGATGGCCGATGCCCGAGACTCCGGCCAGTACCACGAACGCCGGAGCCTGCAGGGTTCCAAACCACCCAGGACGACCAACTTGGAGACCGAAGACGAACCCGAGTGAGGAGTGGGCAACGATGAGCAGCGGCAGTATGGCCAAGGCTAGCCAGAAGGTGGCTTTGCGGTCACGGGCCCGCTGATCGACCGTGGGTTCGTATCCCGCCGCCCACAGTCGGTAGAGGGGCTGTAGACGCGAGGGGCTCTCCGCGAGCCGGGCGGCATCGGGTCGTGAAGTCAGATAGAGGTAGACGAGGCTGGAGAACAGGTAGCCGGACACCACCAGGCTGAAGGTGCCGAAGAACGGGGACTGGGGCCTGGCATAACGAAACAGGTTGACCAGCCCCCTGAGAGGTTGTCCGAGGTCGACCACGATGGCAAGAGCGCCGAGAAGCAGCGCCACCACGGTCAGAAGCTCGGCCATCCTGGCGACCCCTTTCAAATGCTCCAGGTTGAAGAGGCGAATCAGTGCGGCCACGGTTATGCCGGCGAAGCTGACGCCGACGAAGTAGACGACCATGGAGATGTAGACGCCCCAAGTGGCGCCGCCCATCGTTCCCAGATCGCGCATCCCGGTTGCGGCCATGCCCTGGTCATGCTCGATTGCCCATCCGATCACACCGATGGCGACCCCAATGGCGGCGAGCGCCATGAACAGCAACCATCCCCTGCTCCAGCGACCAACTCCCTGGGGGAGCCGGTCACTCACCATGTCTTGCGTGGTTGCCATGTCATACTCCGGTCAGGGGTCGTTCGATCTCGCGGGCGTGGCTGGTGGGAGGTGTGCCGCCTACATAGACGACGCTTGGGTCGGTGCCCAGCTCTTCGAGAAGTTGGAAGCTCTCCTTGTTGCGCAAGAATGTCGAGATCGGGCTGCCCTCGTCTTCGATGTCGCCGAACTTGAGCGCACCGACAGGGCAGGTGTCGACGCAGGCCGGGAGCAGACCCTGCTCAACCCGGTGCACGCAGAACGTGCATTTCTCCATGACCCCTTTGAAGTGGGCACTTCCCGAGGTGAGACGTTGCTCGGGGCCGTGGAGACGATCATGGTCGGGGTTCTTGTAGGAGGGGATGACGCCACCGGTCACCGGCATCAGGTCGGGGTCGTCGAACGGCACCTGGTACTCGTCCCAGGCCTCGTCGGGATTCCGCCAGTTGAAGAAGTTGACCCCGTACGGACAGGCCACCTCGCAGTAGCGACAACCGATGCACCGATCGAAGTCGGTGAGCACTAGCCCGTCCTCGCGTTTGTAGCGCGCCCCCACCGGGCACACCTTGACACAGGGTGCGTTGTTGCAGTGCTGGCAGGGCCGGGGGAGAAAGGACATCTTGGTGTCCGGGTACTCGCCCTCTTCGAGCCGGAAGACATGCATCCAGAAGACCGCACTGGGCGTGTTGTTCTCGATTTTGCAGGCTTCGACACACGCCCGGCACCCCTGGCAGCGGTTCAGGTCTACCGCCATCACATACCGGGTCACGAGTCACCTCCGGCTTTCGAGATCTTGACCTTGACCTGGAAGGAGGCGTCGGCGGTTTGACCCATGTACCCCTCACCGGTGAAGAACACCTCGTTGGGCGTTGGGCCAAGATCACGGCTGGCCGGGTGGGACCAGGAGCCGAAGTGATGCGGCATTCCCACCACGTCTGGGCGGATCCCTTCGGTCAGGGCAGCCACCGTGGTGAGCGACCGCGTCTCGCCGGTGATGGCATTGTGGGAGTCGACCACCACCTCGTCGCCATCGGATATGCCCAGCCGGCGGGCGGTTGCGGTGTTGATCTCGATCCGCTGCTTCCCGCTCAACTCGGTGAGCAGGGGGATCAGAGTGGTTCTCGACTGTTTGTGCTCGACCAGCTTGTAGCTGATCAGATAGAACTCGTACTCCGGCGGCGAGCTGTCCATGGTTGGGCTTCGCCAGGTTGGGAAGGGCAGATAATCCTGGTAATAGATCTCCTCAGCGCCCTTTTCCTGCATGAGCCGCTGCGCCTTGAGCAGGCTCTCCCCATAGAGCCGGTGCACTGCCCCGCCGAAAGGCGGGTCGGTCACGTAGCCGTAGGTCGAGGTGGGTGGGATCAGTCCTTTGACCCAAATGCCGTTTTGCTCGAAGTGGTCGATCCCGCTCAGCCCTTGGGACTTCGCCCACCGATCGAAGATGTCTCGCACCTCGGGTCTGGGCCCGTCGGGAAGAGCGAACGGTGTGTCGACCAGCCCGAGCGCGACGTTGATCTGATCGATGTAGCCATCTGCGCCGTTGAGGACTCCGATATGTTCCGCCAGATCGAGATATATGTCGACCTCGCCTCGCGACTCGAAGAGGGGGTCCATGGGCGGCAAGCGGAGCACCTGGGCATCGATGTAACCGTCGCTTGCCGAGAGCGGGCCTTCGAACTTCTCGATGGTCGACGCGGGCAGGACCACGTCGGCGAACAGATCCGCAGTCTCCGACATCCACGGGCTGATCACGGTCACGTGCTCGAACTTCTTGTAGGACTCGAGGAAGTCCGGCTGGGAGGTGAAGGCGAGAACCGGGTTGACGTGGTGGAGGATCGCAACCTTGGGAAGTTTCTCGACCCCGTATCTCGCCGGGTCCTGCATCACCTTGGCGACCATCCCCGGGAACCCCGTGTTTATCGGGAAGTACCTTGATCCCTTCAGTGTGAAGTCGTACGGCGGGTCGTTGACCGTCAGCTCCTCGAAGGCGGCATAGTTCTTGTGGATCTTCCAAGTGGTGTCGGCCAACTGCCCCCCGACCGCCCCCACCGCGCCGACCAACATCGTGACCATCGTCATTGCCCGAAGTGCCTGAAACCCCAGTTCTTGTTGTGCCATGTGGTAGGCCATGATCCCCACCGGCCGGTAGGGCACCTCGACTCCGTCGATGACGGTCGTGGCCCCGATCTGGGCGTTCTCGCCGAACTCCGATGCGATCTGGCTGATCACAGTGGCTTCGATACCGCAGATGTCCGCGGCCCACTCCGGGGTGTAGTCCTCGACATGGGTCTTGAACAGCTCGAAGGCCGTCTTGTAGGTTTGACCGTTGACGGTGTACTCGCCTTCGAGGGCCGGCTCGGTTGCTTCGGTGGCGAGCCTGCCGGTGCCGGTCGCCAGGTCCCATACCAGGGCGACCTCTTCGGCATCGTCGCCCTCGCCCACCGTCTGTTTGAGTATGAGACCGTCCTTGCCCACGAGATAGGGGGCGTTTGTGTATTTGGTCAGATAGGGACGGTCCAGGTATCCCTGCGCGATCAGCTCATGACACAGGGACAGAGCCAAGGCGAGGTCGGTGGACGGTCTCAGTGGGACCCACTGGTCGGCAAATGGGCCCGCCGCCCGCAGACGGGGATCGATGTGAACGATCTTGAGGCCCTTTTCGCGCGCTTCGAGCATCTGACGGGGCCAGACGATCCAGCAGTACTTGTTACCGCCGGCATTGGTGAGGTTCCATCCCCAGGCCAGCAGATAGCGGTTGTGGACCAGCTCAGGGTTGAGCACCCCATGGAGGCCGAGCGTGTACTCGAGGGCTCGATACCCGGTGTCCGAGCAATACGCGCCGTGCCCCAGTTTTGACGAGCCGATTGCCTTGGTGAACGCGTTGTCGTATATGGCTTCCGACTTGGACCTCCCCTTCTGCCACAACACCAGCGACGGATCCTCGGCCCGAACCCGATTCACCTCATCGGCCACCACTTGAAGCGCCTCGTCCCAGGATGCCTGTCGCCACTCTCCACTCACACCTTTGGCGTTGGTCCGGATCAACGGGGTCTTGACCCGATTCGGGTCATAGATGGAGATGATTTGCGCCTGTCCCTTGGGACAGAGCGTCCCGTCATTCCGGGGATGACCCGCCATCCCTTCGAACTTGACCACCCTCCCATCGATGCGACGGGCGGTCATTCCGCAGTCCTGTTTGCCGATCCAGCACGTGGTGAACACCCGGTCCTCGAACGGCGCCAGGGCCAGGGCATCGGCCCCAGCTACGGCGTCAAGGGTCTCAAACAGGAATCGGGAGGCGGCAAGGGTACCGCCGACCACTGCCGTTCCCTTGAGAAATGCCCTTCGCGATACGGGGACCATCGTGACATTCCTCCTATCCGTGCTGCCATCCGCAACCTTGCAGTACAAGGCTCTTTCCCCCTAGGGCCGTTCGTCGGCAAGATTGGGACTTCTGGCCGGTTTTCTTTCCAATGGGACATGGCATCGGCTGCACCCCGTGGCAACGCCGGTCGCCTCGGCGGCCACCCAGCCTCTCATCCCGTGCTGGGTAGCCGGGCCGCGCCGAACGGCCGTTGATCCGACGACTGCGAGACAAGCCCTCCACGCCGGTGGACGCACTCCCCGACTGATTGGGTGGCGAGCGACGGACCGTGTCGACCGATCGCCAACCGCGACCTGCAGGCAAGGCGTCGCCGGGGGTTTCCGCCTGCGGAAATGACGACGAGCACCGGGTGGGATCGGTCACGCCTCCACCCTGGAGGAGCTAGCGGGCCTGCGTTCCTGCTCGGAGAGTTGGCGCGCTGGGAGGTCAACGCGGGTTGTTACGTGTGGGCTCGCCCCGCGCTGTTCAGTCGGCTGCGTCGATCCCGAGCAGCACCAAGGTTTCGACGGCTCGCTCCTTGGGGATGACTTTGATGGCGTACCCCGAGTGGACCAGCACGTAATCCCCGACCATGGCATCGGGGACCATGACCAGGTCGACGTCCCGTTCCGTGCCAATGATCGACACCCTGCCCGGGATCGAGGTCGTGCTCAACTCTCCGATGCGGACGACTCGGCCTGGGATGGCGACACACATTTTTCAGCTCTCGAGCCCGATCGAGACTAGGAGCACGCCGAGTGCATTGGGGTCGGTGGGATCCACCGACTGTTCGACTTCCACGTTTGGCGAATAACCCCACTTCTCCAAGGCGTAGCGAACGGCGTCTTCCCTCAGCGATTCGGGGTGGATCCCGGACAACGCCCCCACTCGAAACCTCAGACTCGTGACGGGTGCCTGGGCCCCATCGACCTCTTCCTCGACCCGCCCCATGAGGTCGGGCACTATGCCCCTCTCATGCACGATCGATCTCCATCACCAGCTCACTCACTGCGTCTTCGACCACGGTTGAGAGGCCTGCGCCTGGTGTCAAGCTCGAGACCTCGATTCCGTACACCACGACCCGCTCGGGCAGACGTCCCAGGTGCCGGGCCATCTCGATTGTCTCCATCACCCCCACCGAGTGGGTGCTGGTCGCCAGGATCCCTCCGGGAAGGGGCTCATCATGGGCGTCGAAACGGTGGATCGTCCCGGCAGGGGCACCAGACCTTGCTGCGTCGACGATGATCACCTCGTCCGCTCCCTCCCAGACATCCATCAGCTCGTATGAGCCGCTGGATTGCTGGTGAGTCTCCACCGAGCGCACTCTGCGGGCGACCTCGAGGCCGGCGGCATCGTCACCACGCGTCGGGTTCCCGACCCCGATCATGACCCGTCTCATTCCCGGTCCACGGTGAGGTCGAGGAAGTGAGTGGCGCAGGAGATACAGGGGTCATAACAGCGGATCGCCTGTTCCAGCTGCCACTGAAGCTGATCATCCGGCAGATGGGCGCGTCCCGGAACGTAGGCGCGAAGGTCGTCTTCGATACTCAGCTGATTCTGTGAGGTAGGGGGCACGATGTGGGCCTCGGTGATGAGCGCTTCGGAGTCGATCGCGTAGCGGTGGTACAGAGTTCCCCGGGGGGCTTCCGAGGCGCCATGACCCACAGCATTCCGCGGCTCGACCTCGACGTAGGGGGCCTCGGGTTGGGTGTAGGCGTCGATCAAGCGGAGCGCTTCCTCACAGGCGAATGCGATCTCAACGGCTCTGATGATGATGCTCCGGAAGGGGTTGCCACACCTGGAACCGAGCCCGGCCTCCCCGGCGGCGCCTCGGGCCACAGGGGTGAGCTGCTCGGAATTCAGCGAATAGCGGGCCATCGGCCCCAGGTGATAGGAGCCTCCGTTCTTGCGACGGGCGTGGAGGGCGTTGGACCAGGAGACTTGACTCTCCTCGAAGTACTCGCCCCACTCGTCGACGCTGATGTTCAGGCCTCGGTTCGACGCAATGCGGCCCTCATGGATGGCGTACTCGTCGGGGTGCTGAAGGGCCACGAACTCGTAGTCCCGCTCGAACTCGGGGAAGGGGAATCCAGATACCCATCTGGTCGTGGCCAGCGCAGCCTCCAGGGCCCACTCCAGGTCTGGCACCAGGGACCGCAACTCCTGCTTGGTGGGGACCCGGAAGAAGCCGCCAACCCGGATGTTGATCGGGTGGATCTCCCGGCCCCCCACGAGGGCCATGATCTGATTGCCGATCTTCTTGAGCCGGAGACCCATCTGCACCTGCTCCGGAAAGTCGGCGGCCATCCGGATGGCGCTCTCATATCCCAGGAAGTCAGGGGCGTGGAGGAAGAAAACGTGGAGGGCATGGCTCTCGATCCACTCGCCGCAATAGATCAGCCGGCGCAGGGCACGAAGCGGGCCCGGCAGCCGGACACCGGCGGCGGATTCCATCGCATTGCAGGCGCTGGTCTGATAGGCGATGGGGCATATGCCGCATATGCGGGCGGTGATATCGGGCGCCTCGGAGAACCGGCGACCGCGCAGGAACGCTTCGAAGAACCGCGGCGGCTCGAAGATCTTGAATCTGAGGTCGATCACCTCGTCCCCCTTCAGCTTGAGATACATCGCCCCCTCCCCCTCCACCCGGGCCAGGTAGTCGACGGCGATCTCGCGTTCAACGCTCATAGGCCTCGCTCGCCTCTCGGAACTCGGGGGCATAGCCGTTGAAGGTGCGCAGCGCCCGAACCAGGTCGCCGTCGGAGACCCCGAGTTGCGCAAACCACGACGCCAGAGAATCGATATTCGGCGACTGGGATGGCCCGAAACAGCCATAGCAGCCACGGTCGTATGCGGGGCAGATGGCGCCGCATCCGGCCTGGGTGATCGGCCCCATGCAGGGTATCTGCTGGGCCACCATGACACAGTTGGTGCCGCGCAGCTTGCATTCCACACAGACGCTGTGTCGTGGGATGTTGGGCGCACGCCGATGAAGGAAGGCGTCGATCACCTCCAGCAGCTGATGCTTGGAGATGGGGCAACCTCGAAGCTCGAAGTCGACATCGATGTGGTCGGAGATGGGAGTCGATGTTGTGAGCGTCTCGATGTATTGGGGTTGTGCGTAGACGATGGTCAGGAACTCGTCGACGTTCGCCCAGTTCCGGAGGGCCTGAATTCCCCCTGCGGTGGCGCACGCCCCGATGGTCACAACAGTCCTCGATGTCGCCCTGACCATGGCGATCCTCTCGGCGTCATGAGGAGTCGTGATGGAGCCTTCCACCAGTGAGAGGTCATACGGCCCTTCGACCTCGCCGCGGGTGGCCTCGGGGAAGTAAGCGATGTCGATGGCGCCGGCGATGTCCAGGAGATGATCCTCGGCGTCGAGGAGCGTCAACTGACACCCGTCGCATGAGGCAAACTTCCAGACGGCCAGCTTCTGGCGTGAGGTGGTCATAGCTCCGGCACCCGCAGACGGTCGCCCAGCCGTGAATAGGGGAGCACCGGGCCGTTGCGACACATGAAGTCTGCACCGAACTGACAGTGACCGCAGAACCCGATGGCACATTTCATGTTGCGCTCCACGCTCACGTAGATGTTCTCGGGCGCCACCCCGCGCTTCGTCACCTCGTTGGCAACCACTTTCATCATGATCTCGGGCCCGCAAAGCATGGCGACCGTCCTGGTCGGATCAAAGGAGACCCGGGGGAGCAAGCCGGTGACGACACCGACATCGCCATGCCAGGTTTCATCGGATCGATCGACGGTGACCTCGAACTCCATGTCGAACCGGCTCCTCCAGGTGTGGAGCTCTTCCACAAAGAGGAGATCGGCAGGTGAGCGGGCGCCGTAGATGACGGACACCGCGCCAAACCGATCCCGGCGTGCCAGGACGTCGAACACGACCGGGCGCAACGGAGCGAGGCCGATGCCACCGGCCGCCACCAACAGGTCGTTCCCCTCGGCCGCGGCGACCGGCCACCCCACCCCGTAGGGCCCTCGAAGGCCGACCCGATCGCCGATTTGGAGGTCGACAACGGCTTTGGTCACTGCACCGACCGAGCGAACGGTGTGGAGGAGGGTCCCAGTGCTCTGGGGATCGCTCGAGATCGAGATCGGCACCTCGCCGATGCCGAACACGTAGAACATCATGAACTGGCCGGGGGCGAAGGGGACCTCCTTGCCATCCTCGGACTCCAACCCCAGGGTCACGGTGTCCGGTGTCTCGGAGTGTCGGGAGATGACGCGAAAGGCACTGGGGAGCAGAGCCTCGGCCGTGCTCTCCGAAAGGAGCGAGCTGGCGATGGAAGGCATGTATCAGGTGCTTCGGTAGAGATCGAGGAGCTGAATCCTGGTGCCGTGCAGTCGTCGCACCACTTCCTCGGCCACGACTCCCAGTACCTCGAGGGCGAGGTCTCGATTGACGTCGCACATACGACGAACCTCAACCGCGTCGAAGACGATCAGGTCGGTGTCCTCCATGGCCCGTGCCCTCCAGTTCCACCGATGGGGAGGGAAGAAGCAGCTCACACCGACCAGGTCTCCGGGGCCCAACGTCTGTATGACCATTGCCGCCATGCCCGGGCTGGTCATCTCGAGCCCGATCTTGCCCTTGGAGACGATGAAGAAGCTATCGGCGGGGCCGCCCTCCTCGAACAGGATCTGACCGTTGGCCAGGTGAGTCTCCCGGGAGACTGACTCGAAGAACTCGAGCTCGGTATTGGAGAGCCTGGTCAGCAACTCGCTGCTCTCGCGCATTGATTGGAGATTCATAGGACCACACCTTCCGAGGCGCGAATAGCGGCCACCTCTGCCGTGATATCGATTCCTACCGGGCACCAGGTGATGCAACGCCCACAACCGACACACCCCGAGGATCCGAACTGGTCGAACCAGGTTGCGAGCTTGTGGGTCATCCATTGCCGATACCGGGACCTGGTCGAGCTTCGAACGGGGACGCCGTGCAAACTCGAGAAGTCCATTGTGAAGCACGAGTCCCAACGGCGCGACCTGGTCGCCAGGTTGCCGTCGAGAGTCACCGTGTCCTCCGTTGTGGAGCAGAAACAGGTGGGACAAACGAGCGTGCAGTTGGTGCAGGCCAGACATCTCTCCGCCACTTCGTCCCAGCGGGGGTGCTCCAGGTTGGCCAGGAGCAGCTCTTTGATCCCTGCGGTCTCCATCGACCTGCCCATGTTCGAAGCGGTCTCCTCCACAATCTGATCGACACGGGCCAGGTCGGACCCGGACGCAGCCCGGCCTTGCAGCCGCGACAGCACGATCTCCCCGGCCTCGGTCCCCGCCTCGAAGACGAACTCGTGCCGGTCGGAGTCGATGATCTCGGTCAGAACCAGGTCATAACCCGATGTGCATCGGGGCCCGGTCTCCATCGACACGCAGAAGCAGGTGCCTCCAGCCACCATGCAGTTGAGAGCGATTGTGAAGACGTCGCGTCGGGCCGTCTGGTAGGTGCGATCGACCGGTCCACTGCCCAGAAAAACCCGATCCTGGATTGCGATCGCTGCCAGCTCGCACGCCCGCACGCCGAGGAAGGCATACCGCACTTCGGGGACCTCGCTCTGGACGAACTCCAGGGAGCCATTAGTCCGCTTGACTTCGAGGAGAGTCACCCTGGGAGGGAAGAGGAGCTTCTTCCACGAATGCTGACCCACGGCGTAGCCAAACAGGGCCTCATCCTCCCTGGGCAGCAGCCGGTACTTCCCGCCGTCCTGCTCGTCGGTCCATCCGATAGGGAGATCATCGACACCATCGAGCGCGTCGTAGACGATGGCCCGGTCCTGCACCGTGGGTCCCACGATCGTGTAGCCATCGGACACCAGGACATCGAAGAGGACGCCGATGTCGCTCCGGTCAACGACCACTTGGCTCACACGCCCTCCATACCAAGGGCCACAGTACCCATTGGCCGCTGCTCGGTGCTCTGGGGTCGGTAGGGTCAGGAGCCGTGAAATCCAGGACGAGCATCACAGGAATGCAGCGTCGGCAAACAGGTGTTCTCCTGGCCGCCGTCACCGGCGTGATCAGCGGCATTGCCATCTTCGTCAACGGCTACGGGGTGCGAGCCTGGGCCGAGATCGCCAACCCGACCACATACACGACGTTGAAGAACACCGTTGCCGCTTTGATTCTCGCGATCGCGGCGACTGCGGCCGCCAGGAGAGGAGGCGGTGAGCGAGTCGACCGGTCACCGGTCAAGGAGCATTGGATTGGCCTGTCCCTGATCGCCGTTATCGGCGGCAGCATCCCGTTCTTGCTCTTCTTCGAGGGTCTGGCGCGGGCCGCGTCGATGGACGCTGCCTTCATTCACAAGACACTGGTGGTGTGGGTGACGGTCCTTGCTGTGTCCTTTCTACGTGAGCGAATCGGTTTCCTGCATGTTGCGGCCATCGTCCTGCTCGTCTGGGGCCAGGCCGCTTTGGCCGGCGGGGTCGCTGCGATCGAGTTTGGAGCCGGGGAATGGATGATCTTGGGGGCGACAGTGCTCTGGTCGATCGAGACCGTTGTCGCCAAGCGAATACTCGACTCCGTGCCTTCGCTAACCGTTGGAGTTGCTCGGATGGCTGGTGGAGGCGTGCTCCTCATCCTCTATGGCCTGGGACGAGGCGCCTTTTCGGGGCTGACCGGTGTCACGACGGAACACATCCTCTGGATCCTCCTTACCGGCCTGATTCTGTCCGGTTATGTCGCGACATGGTTTGCAGCGTTGGCCCGTGCGCAAGCCGTTGATGTGACAGCTGTCCTCGTGGGAGGGGCAATCATCACCGCCCTTCTCGAGCTAGGGATCCGCGACATAGCGCTTCCGCCAGTGCTCGGCCTGGTGTTGGTGGCGATAGGTGCCGTGGTGGCCTTGGTGGCCGGGTGGCGTGGCCCGGCGGTCGCTCAATGAGGGCAATGTCGGGATCCGCTCTCTTCTGCCGGTTCGCCTTTCCTCCGAATTCCCTGGGCTACTGCGGGCCGGCGGACTCCGGCCTGCTCAAGGAGCTCATGATCGGTGGGGACTCGGCAATCCAAGAAGTGCGCCATGTGATCCCCGCCTTCACCGGCGCATGGCCATATCTGGAGCTGATCGCGGCCTGCAGCGATCGAGAGCCACTCGACCCGAAGGTAGTGGAGGCTTATTGGCTGGGCAGCCCTCTCCTGGAGAAGGTGGACTTGCTCGACATGGGAAATTCGTTGCAGGAGCGTTTCCGACGACGTGCCGGATGGGATTGGAAGCTGGTGTCCGATGCCCTCAACGCGGGTGGGCGGCCCACGCACTCGTTTCACGTTTTCTGCGTCTACCCCTGGGTAGGGCTGCTCCAATCGGGGATCGTCGACCAGGCTCTAGCCGTGCTCGATCGCTGCCGGATTCGATGGGGCGAAGTGGTGGGGCGGGCCGGGGACCGGCTCCTGGTCGACTCTCAACCGCTTGCTTGGGACGGAGCCCGGTTGGGTCTCTCCGCAGCACGTGTCGAGTCGGTGTTGCCTCCCGTCGATCATGGTGACATCGAGGTGGGAGATCTGGTCGCGATGCACTGGGACTACGTCTGTCAGAAGATCACGCCGGGGCAGCATCGAGATCTGAGGCGTTATCAAAGCCGCCATCTGACCATCGCCGACCGCTCTCGATCAGCGCTCGGTGCCCGAATCGAGCGTTGAGCAGGCAGGGATAACCCACTTCTAGTCGCTTTCCGGGGGGCGCCGCTTCTGTTTGACCTCACCTCGCACCTTCTTGGCCGCCAACCGCCTCTCCCTTGCTGCCTTCGAGGGCTTGGTCTTCTTGCGAGGCTTTCGATCCACGAGGGCTCGTTCCAGCTTGGCGACCAGACGTTCGCGGGCCAGGGCCCGGTTCCGCCATTGTGACCGGGTGTCGGTGGCGACTGCTTCCACCACCGGGCCAAGACGTCGGGTCAGGGTCTCCTTCGCCTCTTCGGGGAGTGACGAAGCCGCAACATGAAGACGCAACGTCACCGCAGTCTCGTTGCGGTTGGCGTGCTGGCCCCCGGGGCCGCCCGGGGTATCGAAGCGCTCCTCGAGCTCAGACTCGGGGATCAGCCATTGGCCGACCGTGATCCCTTCGCCGGTCACATTTCTTCGTAGTACTCGGTGCCGAGATGGGTGATCAGCTCTTCACCCATCATGTGGCGCAAGTTGTTCTTGAGCTTGGTGTGCTGGATGAAGAGGTCGTTCTCCGGATACAGGCCTCTGCCGTGCTGGGGGCTCTTGAAATAGAACGACAACCACTCCTGCACCCCGCTGCGCCCGGCCCGGGCGGCCAAGTCCATGAACAGGGCCAGGTCGAGCACGATCGGCGCAGCCAGGATCGAGTCTTTGCAGAGGAAGTCGATCTTGATCTGCATCGGGTAGCCGAGCCAGCCGAAGATATCGATGCTGTCCCAGCCCTCCTTGTCGTCGCCCTTCGGCGGGTAGTAATTGATCCGGACCTTGTGGTACAGATCCCCATACAACTCGGGGTACACCTCGGGTTGAAGGATCTGCTCGAGGACGCCGAGCTTGGAGACCTCCTTTGACCTGAAGCTCTCCGGGTCGTCCAACACCTCACCGTCGCGGTTGCCGAGGATGTTGGTCGAGAACCACCCCCTTATCCCCAGCATGCGGGCCTTGAGACCGGGGGCCACCATGGTCTTCATCAGGGTCTGCCCGGTCTTGAAGTCTTTGCCTGCGATGGGGATCCCCTCCTCCGCGGCCAGTTGGACCATGGCCGGGAAGTCGACGGTCAGGTTGGGAGCGCCGTTGGCAAAGGGAACGCCCATTCTGAGAGCGGCGTAGGCGTATATCTGAGACGGGGTGATGGCCGGGTCGCTCTCCTTGAGGCCCTTCACGAAGGCGTCGATGTCGACATGAGCCTCCGATAGGTCCCGATAAGCCTCGGTCGAGCCACACCACACCATGACCAACCGATCGACCATCTTGTCCGAGCGAAATCGGTCGATGTCCTCCATGAGCCTCTCGGCGAGGTCCATGTAGTTGGCTCCCTCTTTCACTTGGTCCACCCCGCCGAGGTTCTTGACCCAGTTCTCGGAGAAGACAGCCGGATAGGGCTTGACCGAGCGCAGCTCTTCGCCGATTCCCTCGAGGTGACGGGGGTCGAGCACCCCCGCCTTCATCGCTGAGGTGTAGGCGTCGTCGGAGTAGGGATCCCAGCCACCGAACTCCAGGTCATCGAGACCCGCCAACGGGACGAAATCCTTGATGAGTGGGTTGCGCTGGTCGGTTCGCTTGCCGAGCCGGATGTGAGACATCTGGGTCAATGAGCCGATCGGCAGGGCATCGCCCTTGCGCGCGGCCAGCACGCCGGCGATGAAGGTGGTTGAAACGGCACCCATCCCGGGGGTGAGAACGCCGAGCTTCCCATTGGCGGGTGCGATCTGGGGTCTGTCTGTCATCGATCCTCCTAACGGGAACGATAGAAGAGCCATCCGGGTCTGCGGAACCCGGGTCTAGTCTCCTCACGTGGATCTTGCCCCCGATTCGCTTGGTCCGACCGTCGACGTTGCCCTTCTTGCGGACGCGGTCCAGGCGGTCAGAGGCAAGCTCTTCGTGCTGGGTGGCGGTTGGGACACCCTGTGGGTGAGGTCGTTCCCGGCTCGCCATCCCAGTCTTGCCATCGGGCTCCGGCTCCGGGTCCCATCATCGTGGGGCGAGGAGCTCCTCAAGGTTTCAGTGGAGCTCCAGGACGCCGACGGTGCGCCCATGCTGCCCCAGCCGCTGGCCCACACCGTGCATCTCCCGGCCCACACGGAGTCTCCGACCGCCACCGACTTCGGGCTGATCCGATCGTTCACGTTCAACAACCTCTTGTTCCGGGCAGAGGGCTCCTACTCCTTCGTGATCTCGGTCGACGACGAGCCGGTATCCCGGCTCCGGTTCACCGTGCGGTCCCGCCCGGTGGAGGCTGGCCCAGCTTCCTGAAGCGGGGTTGGGTTTGCATAGGGCGAGCGTCTTCGTAGCCTGACCCGCTTGCACGGGACCGCAAGAACAGTCCCGATCCGTTCCCCTATTCATGGAGGTCCTCTGCATTCACTGACAAGCACTTCCTGGCGCGTCCTGTGCGGCGCGTTCGTTGCCCTGATCGCGAACATGATCCTCCTCCCCTCGCCATCGGCCGCGGCGACAGAAGAGCCTCCCTTCGAGATCAGGTTTCCTCAAGAGACCTCCGTCACCGTATTCGCCTCGACTTTTGGTGATCGACGCTCGGGTGGGCGCAGGCATCATGGAATCGATCTCATGGCCCCCAAGATGACCCGGGTGTATGCGGCCGCAGATGGCTACATCGCAAGGATTGAGACCCACTCACTCGCAGGCCGCTATATCGAGATCGCCCATGCCGAGGGTTGGACCACCAAATACGTCCATCTAAACAACGACACACCGGGCACCGACGACGGAGCCGCCGACTGGTCGTTGACTCTGGCGCCCGGGGTGCGCCTTGGAGCATGGGTCGAGGCCGGTCAGATGATCGCCTGGGTCGGCGATTCCGGGAATGCCGAATCGTCTGGTTCCCATACCCATTTCGAGCTCGACCTCGACGGAGATCCCATCGATCCTTACCTGTTGCTCAAAGTGGCTTGGCAACGTGACAGGGATAGGTACCAGGCTGACATCCGGGACTCGCGCCCCCCCGTCGACAACCATCTATTGTCTTTGAATGAGGTCATTGGATGACCCGGGCGTCATCCAACTCCGCCACCCGGCGGGCGAAATCCGGATCGGTTGGGGAAACTTGCGCCACCTCAGGGACATCGACAACCGGGGGCTCTCCTCCTAGGACCCAGATGACCCGATGAGCCCGGGCGCTCACGGCGGCACGCCCCCAGGCCTCGAGGACCTCGATCTCGGTTCTGGCGAATGATCTTTCCCGATCGTCACCAGCCGCTTCACCGACCAGGACGACTGTGAAGCAATGGAGGGCTGCGCCTTCGATGTGGCTGTCGTCCGACACGTCTCCTAGTGCCACCTTCACCCCGCGGCGTCTGAGGATTGCGGCGACCCCGGGATCCGAGACAAAACCGCGGATTTCCCGGCCCGGTTGGGCCAGGGCGTCAATAATTGCCATCCCGGCCTCGGTGTCGGCGCCAATCACGATCGCGGGCATTTGATCGAACCTAATGGATTCCAGACCACCCCGGGAACCCGGTGCCGGTTGTCATGGGGCCCCTGGGATATGGGCTTTCATCCAGTCCCACCCTTCCTGTACAATCGCACTACCGGGATAGTGTAAATTATTCCCGCTTAGAGGATGTGGTGACCCGATGGCAACCGTCGATCTCGATCTAGGTTCGTACCAGCTCGGCTGGCACGACGACGTCGAGTACGCATTCACGCCGCGCAAGGGTTTGGACGAGGACGTGATCCGCGAGATCTCGGCGCTCAAGGGCGAGCCCGAGTGGATGCTCGCGTTCCGACTGAAGGCCTATGACCGCTTCCTGAAGAAGCCGATCCCGCAGTGGGGCGGCGGCGGCCTTCTCAACACCATCGACTTCGATGACATCTACTACTACATCAAGCCCGCCGGTGAGCAGCAAAAGGATTGGGACATGGTCCCCGAGGGGATCAAGGCCACCTACGAGAAGTTGGGGATCCCCCAGGCGGAGCGCAAATACCTGGCGGGGGTCACCGCGCAATATGAATGTCTTCGCGGCGATGTCCGTGTCTACACCGCCAATCGTGGCCTGGTTCCAATCAAGAACATCGAGGCCGGTGACTCGGTCTTTTCCCTCGATGAGGAGACCGGTGAATTGTCGACGGCTGCTGTCCTCTCTGCGGCTCAGACCGATACCAGAGAGACATATCGGGTTTCTGTGGGTAGTCGGTTCCACCGAACCATCCATGCCACCGATAACCACCCGATTCTCACTCTGATTGACGCACGCAAGTCAGGTCGACAGCGAGCCCGGTACGAGAGACGGTGGAAGACGGTTGCCGAGTTGGAGGTGGGAGACCTGGTCGCGGTCGCCCGTGATCTCCCCGAGTTCGGTAGTCCTCATGTTCTCCGACTTTCCAAATCCACCCCGGTGCATTTTCCAACTAGAACCAGCAGCGACCTCATGTGGCTGCTTGGTCTATGGATTGGTGACGGGTATACCCGAAACGATCCACAATTCGGGACCCACCGGGTTGAGATTGCTATTCCCGAGACCGACGACGGGTTAAGGGCAGAGGTTGCACGAGTCGTCAAAGACCTGTTCGACCTCAACGTCACAACCCCGGACAGGTGGCGCATCGCATTCACTTCCAAGGTGCTCGTGGAATGGCTCGAGTCCAATGAGATTCTGGGGACCTCACATACCAAGCGGTTCCCGCCATGGGTTTTCGGTCTCCCCGACGACCAGCGGCTGGCTTTCCTGGGCGGGTATGTCGACGCTGACGGCTACGTGAGCCCGGACCGGCACGGGAACGTGATGACCATCACCTCCGTCAACACTGCTTTGCTGGATGACGCCGAGGAGTTGGCACGGCTCTGTGGCCTTCGAGTCAGTGGACCATTCGAGTTCAACTCACAGCACCCGTTTGACAACGAGCGGGTCATGACCGGATATCGGCTCGGTCTGTCAGGCGATGTTGAGCGTCTCGACGTTCGCAACCCGCGACGCTTCAATCGTCTCGGAAACCGCGCATATCGCCACAACGACACCTCTGCCCGCGGGGCAACGTTCCGCGCACACACCACGGACACTCTCGGGTTTGCCCGGGTGACCGAGATCGAGCCCGAGGATGTTGCACCTGTCTATGACATCGAGGTCGATGGACCGCACAATTTTGTTGCCGAGGGTCTGATCGTCCACAACAGCGAAGTTGTCTACCACCGCAATCGGGAGGACCTCGAGAAGCTGGGGGTCCTGTTCACCGACATGGACACCGCCCTCCGCGAGTACCCCGACATCGTCAAGAAGTACTTCGGGACCATCATCCCGCCCAACGACAACAAGTTCGCCGCCCTCAACTCGGCGGTGTGGTCGGGTGGCTCGTTCATCTACGTCCCACCGGGGGTTCACGTCGACCAGCCGCTGCAGGCCTACTTCCGGATCAACTCCGAGAACATGGGCCAATTCGAGCGGACGCTGATCATTGTCGACGAGGGGGCCTACGTTCACTACGTCGAAGGTTGCTCGGCGCCGGTCTACACCACCGACTCGCTTCATGCCGCGGTGGTCGAGATCATCGTGAAGGAAGGTGCCCGCTGTCGCTACACGACCATCCAGAACTGGTCGAACAACGTGTTCAACCTGGTCACCAAGCGGGCGGTTGCCTACCGCAACGCCACGATGGAATGGGTCGACGGCAACCTCGGGTCCCGCCTCACCATGAAGTACCCGGCGGTGTGGCTCATGGAGCCTGGAGCTCATGGCGAGGTCCTGTCCATCGCCTTTGCCGGGGAGGGCCAGCATCAGGACGCGGGCGCCAAGATGGTCCATGTCGCCCCCGACACCACATCCACCATCGTCTCCAAGTCGATCGCCAAAGGCGGGGGCCGCTCCGGATACCGGGGCCTGGTCCGCGTCGAGCCCGGCGCCGAGAACGCCAAGAGCTTCGTCCGGTGCGATGCCCTGATCCTCGACGAGAACAGCCGCTCCGACACGTATCCGTATATGGAGATCGAAGAGAACGACGCCGAAATCGGTCACGAGGCCACGGTTTCGAAGGTGGGCGAGGAGCAGCTCTTCTATCTGATGAGCCGAGGGCTCACGGAGGATCAGGCCACGTCGATGATCGTCGCCGGCTTCATCGAGCCGATCGTCAAGGAACTGCCGATGGAGTATGCGGTTGAGATGAACCGTCTCATCGAACTCAACATGACGGAGGCAGGAGCTATCGGTTAGACGGCGTCCGCGACCGGTCGGGTCGGCGTCGCCGCTCAAACATTGCTGCGGCCGACCACGAATCCGAGGATGAGACCGCCGACTGCCGCCCACACCACAGAGAAGTCGTCACCCACCGTGTAGATCCCGGGGGCCCCACCCATTCGCATCACGGTGGAGAAAGCAATGCCGCCGATGACCCCCATCAGGAGGGCTCCGAACAGATTGTCGGCGCTGGCGATGAGGCCGCCGATGAGCCCCGCCACTCCACCGACGACTCCGATGACCGCGAGAGCCTGCCAGGTGGAAGCTTCTAGAAACATGACATCAGACTAGACAGTCCCAGGCTGGCGGTCGATGGGTGTTTGAGTTGTCAGATCGAGACGACTTTTTCCTCCAACACCGCCGACATCGGGAACTGCACCGAGCGCCCGGCCATGCTGAAAGGCTCGGTCAGCAACAAGACGATGGTGGCAGGGCCTCTACAAACGACGTGGCCCGTGTAGGTGTGAAAACCGCTCTGATCCTTGGTGATGAATGTCACAACCATCTAAAGAACTCCGACTCTCTGGATCGGCATCTGGTTTCACAATCCGTAGGGCTAAACGTCCAATTTCGGTCGAAGGCGCCAAACGCCTGTTTATCCGGCCCTTATCCGGTCGGACCTAGTTTCATTGGGAAGTGCGCCTACTCGTAGTCGAGGATGAACCGGATCTGGCGAACGCGATCGCAAGGGGCCTGCGCCATGACGGGCACGCGGTCGATGTCGCGTTGTCCGCGAGCGATGCCGACTTCAAAATTCGCACCTCGGGTTACGACTTGATCTGTCTCGATTGGAATCTCCCCGACGGCTCGGGCCTCGACCTCTGCACGGCGTTGGTGGCCGGCGAAGTGCCCACCTTCGAGGGCGATCGCCCCCGCATCCTGATGCTCACGGCGAGAGACGGAGTCGAGGATCGGGTGGCTGGGCTCGACTCCGGCGCCGACGATTATTTGGTCAAGCCGTTTGCATTCGCCGAGCTCTCGGCGCGGGTGCGGGCCCTGCTGCGCAGAGAGGACGCGGTGGACCCTGTGCTCGAGGTCGGAGGCCTGCGCCTCGATCCCGCCCGTTTTGAGGCAAATCGGGACGATCGCAGCCTCGAGTTGACCGCCAAGGAGTTCTCTTTGCTCCACTATTTCATGGCCCATCCCGGTTCGGTGCTCAGCCAAGAGCATCTCCTCGAGCATGTCTGGGACGAGATGGCCGACCCGATGACCAACGTGGTTCGGGTGACCGTGAGCAACCTGCGCAAAAAGCTCGGGGAACCACCCATCATCTCGACCATTCCCGGTCGCGGCTACCGATTGGAGGAATCGTGACCATCTGGCGATCGATTCGGTTCCGTCTCTCCGTTCAGTACTCGGCGGTGGTCTTCGGTCTTGGCGGCGCCTTGCTCGGGCTCCTCTATCTCGCCATCCGGAGGATGCTTCACGCCCAGACCATGACCCAGTACGTCGTCCGCGGCGAGCCGGTCGTTGTCGATGGCGTGCAGGTCGACGTGATGCCACGGCTGGAAGCCTGGGAGTGGCGCACGCTGGAGTCCTTGTTCAACGAACTCGTGCTCAACCAACTCGCTCGTTACACCATTCTGTCCTTGATCGTCCTCTTCCTGCTGAGCCTCGTTGTCGGATGGGTCATGTCGGGACGGGTCCTCAGACCGGTGCAGGAGATCACCGAGGTTGCCAGTGACATCCAAGCCACCGACCTCAGTCGCCGGATCGGGCTGCAGGGCCCGGAGGATGAATTCACCCGGCTCGCCGCAACCTTCGATGGGATGCTGGAAAGGCTCGATCGTGCCTTCTCCAGCCAGCGTCGCTTCCTGGCGGACACCAGTCACGACCTGCGCACTCCGTTGGCCGTCATCAGGGCCAACGTGGATGTGGTTGCCGATGACGACGAGGCCACTATCGAGGATTGGAAGGAGGTCGGGGGCGTCATTCAGCGCAACGTGGAGAAGATGTCCGAGATGATCGAGGGCCTCCTCGCCACGGCCCGCCTTCAGATAGGCAAGGCCGAAGCGGTGACGGTCGACCTCGCCCACCTTGTCACGGCCAAAGCCGCCGAATTCGAGAGTGTTGCGGGAGAGGTTGGTGTCTCCCTGGAGTCGACGGTGGGTTCGGCGGTGGTCGAGGGAGTCGAGGTTTCCCTGGATCGAGCCTTTTCCAACCTCATCGACAACGCGATCGAGGTGTCCAAGCCAGGGAACGTGATTCGGCTGGGAGCGGGGCTGGTGTCGACGTGGGCTTGGATGGGTGTGGGAGACCAGGGCCCGGGGCTTCCTGACAGCCCGGAGGGTGGCCGGATCGGTCTCGGCCTGTCGATCGTGACCCAGATCGCCGAGGCCCACGGAGGCAGCCTCGCCTCTCACCCGGGTCGGGACGGGGTGGGCACCACGATGATCATCTGGCTCCCCACCGTGACGACGGTTGGGGCTCACCCGGACACATCACCTTTATCCAGCCTTTAGAGGCTGTTTATCGGTCGTTTAGGGGGTCGTCGATACAGTCCCCAGCAGGAGGTCCCTGTAGAAAAATGATCGACCACGAAGCCACTCAGGAACTAGCGAGCCCGTCCGAGACCGGGGAGCCCGCCGTAGCACCCGAATCGGGGACGCCTCCCGTAGAAGCCCCGCTACCAGTCGCAGGGCCGGCCGCACCGGCGCGCAGGAACATCTGGCCAATCCTGATCGGCGCCTTGTTGCTCGTGGTGGCCTCCTCGGCGATTACCTATCTGGTCGCTACCGACTCCGACACCGGGGCCGGCGTGGTCGCTGGTTCCGAGGCAAACACCGATGAAGACGCCTCCTCCGGTAGCGGTGCTCCTCCGGTGGTCGTGCCCGCTGATGAGCCGATTGCCACGGCCGCCGCGATCATCCTCCCGTCGGTAGTGCAGATTCAGTCAGCCGGCGGGGTCGGGTCTGGTGTGATCTACGACGCCGAAGGCTTGATCCTCACCGCAGCCCACGTCGTTGCGGGTCAGGACACGGTCACCGTCAGGTTCGAGGACGGCGAGGAGGTCGAGGGGACTGTCCTTGGCGGAACTCCTGACGCAGACGTGGCAGTGGTCCAGGTCGAGCGGAGCGGTCTGCCCGCAGCCGAGTTGGCGCTGGGAGAGACGCCCGTCGTAGGTCAAATCGCCATCGCGGTCGGCAGCCCATGGGGTCTGCAGGGAACAGTGACCTCCGGGGTCATCTCAGCCGTTGACCAGCCAATCGACGGAGAAACCGGGCCACGTGCCATGTTGCAAACCGATGCCGCGATCAACCCAGGCAACTCGGGCGGCGCACTCGTCGACCGCGACGGCCGTGTCCTGGGAATCAATGTCTCGATCTTCTCCCTGTCCGGGGCCAATGACGGTGTCGGCTTTGCCGTGCCGATCGACGTGGCCAACGACATCGCAGAAAGGGTGGTCTCGGGTGAGAGCCTCGGCAACGCGCTGCTGGGCGTCACCGGCAGCAATGCCGAGTCGGGCCGGGCGGGGGCCCTGATCGCCGAGGTCAGCCGCGGAAGTGCCGCCGATGTCGCCGGTGTCGAGGTGGGTGACCTGGTCATCGAGATCGACGGGGCTTCGGTGCAGGGCATAGCCGATCTGGCGGCCCAAGTTCGCAGCCATCGACCTGGCACCACCGTCGACATAGTCGTGGTCAGAGACGGCCAGGAGCTGACACTTGCTGCAACTCTCGGCGAGCGCCAGGCCGACCAGGGTTGAAACACGACCCCAGCGGTTGACGATTGCGGGCCCGGCTATCATCGCCGGGCCCGCCTTATTTGGTGGAGCCCCGAGGGCAGCGAAGCCGGTTGGATTCCGGTGCTGTCCCGCAACTGTGAAGCCCCTGAGAAGGGGACGAGCCAGGTCGCCTGACCTCGGGGCTACGTAGAAAGTCTCGGATGAAGACGACCTGTGGGCTCAGGGAAGCCACCGACCTCTTCATCCTCCGAAATGGAGGATGTTTCATATGCGTAGGACTGCGCTTCTGATAGCGCTGCTTTTCGCCGCTGCCTGCAGCCCCGCTGAGAGTGGGGACATCACCACCAGTCAGGCGTCGTCGACCACGGTGGTCGAAACCACCACTACCTCGGCGCAAACCACGACAACGGATTCGAATGGCTTCCCGGTTGTGGTCACCGACGCCAACGGCGAGGTGACCATCGAAGACGAGCCCCGGCGCATCGTCTCGCTGTCTTCCACGGCGACAGAGATGTTGTTCGCAATGGACGCCGGCGACCAGGTGGTGGCGGTTGACGAGTTCTCGGTTTACCCGGGGGAGGCGCCGATCACCGAGCTCTCCGGATTCACTCCCGACCTGGAGGCGATCGTCGAGTACGAGCCCGACCTGGTGGTTATCTCCTATGACCCAGGGGAGCTGGTCTCGGGGCTTTCGGTGGTAGGAGTGACCAGCCTTCTCCTTTCCACCGCGGCAAGCCTCGACGACTCTTATGCCCAGATCGAGCTGCTCGGGGAAGCCACGGGGCATGCCGGGGAGGCCGAGGATCTGATCAGCGAAATGCAGATCGGGATCGACCGGATCCTGGCGGCCACCGTGGTCCCTCCCGGGATCAGCTTTTACCACGAAATCGAACCCACCCTGTATTCGGCTTCGTCTTCGAGCTTCCTGGGCCAGGTCTATGCCTTGCTCGGGATGGAGAACATCGCCGATGAGGCCGATCCCGACGGGTTTGGCTTCCCCCAGCTCGCATCTGAGTACGTGGTCTCGTCAGACCCGGACCTCATCTTCCTGGCCGACTCCAGCATGGGGGTCACTCCTGACAGTCTCGCCGAACGCCCCGGGTGGGCAGAGATGACGGCAGTTCAAGGAGGCGCGGTGGCGATTCTCGACGAATACCTCGCCTCGAACTGGGGGCCGCGCGTCGTTGAGCTGCTGCAGTCGATAGCTGATGCCGTGACGACGCTGGCCCCCGTGACTTGAGTGATCAGGGGGCGGTCCCAGCAGTTGGCCCGGCTCGCATCGGGAGGGGCAGCTGGCTCCTGGCGGTGGTGACACTGGTTGTGGTTGGGATCGCCGGGGTCCTCGTGGGATCGGTCGCCATCGATCCGACCAGCGCCCTCAAGGGTTTGGCCGATGGCTTGCCTTTCATCAGCCTTGGCAGTGGGCTCAGCGAGGTCCAAGAACGGGTGCTATTCGAGATCCGGCTACCCCGGGTGGTTATCGGTGGCATCGTGGGATCGATCCTCGCCGTGGCCGGTGCCGGTTACCAAGGGGTGTTCCGCAATCCCCTTGCCGACCCCTATCTGTTGGGGGTGGCTGCAGGAGCGGGCTTGGGGGCGACCTTCGTAATCGGCGCCGGTGGGGGATCGGGGTTCATACCACCCGTCGCCTTTGTTGGCGGCCTGCTGGCGGTGCTCGCGACCTATGTGCTCGGCAGGACTGCCGGGGGCCGGACCGTGACCTCGCTGATCCTTGCCGGCGTGGCGGTGGCGGCATTCGCCACTGCGATTCAGACCTTTCTCCTACAGCGAAACTACGAAACCCTGCGTGAGGTCTATTCGTGGATCCTCGGCAGGTTGGTCACTGTGGGCTGGGGCGAGGTTCTGGTTCTTCTCCCCTATGCGCTGGTGGCCGGTGCGGTTCTGGTCCTGCACCGCCGCCTGCTCGACGTCCTCGCCCTGGGCGATGACGAGGCGGCCGGTCTCGGTGTCGACGTGGTGAGAGTTCAGAGGATCGTGGTCGTGGCGGCGACGCTTGCCACTGCGGCCGCGGTGTCGGTGAGCGGGTTGATCGGGTTCGTCGGGATCATCGTCCCCCACACTGTTCGCATGTTGACGGGCTGGAGCTATCGCCTGATCATTCCCCTTTGCCTCCTCTACGGAGCCTCGTTTCTGATCCTTGCCGACCTTGTCGCCCGGACCGCGGTCGCTCCTGCGGAGCTGCCGATCGGGGTCGTGACCGCCCTTCTAGGAGCCCCATTCTTCGTGGTTGTGCTGCGGACTGTTCGGGGAAGCCAGTGATCGCCTGGCGTGATGTCTCGGTCTCATTCGGCGGGCCACCGGTCGTCGGCCCGATCTCGCTCACCGTCGTCGACGGCGAATGGCTGGGGTTGATCGGCCCCAATGGGGCCGGCAAATCCACGTTGCTGAAGGCGGCGGTCGGAGTGGTCGAGCACACCGGCACCATCGACCTCGGAGGCAGGGCCTCGAGAGCCGGCCTCGACGTCGCTTGGATGCCGCAACGCCCCCATCTGCCCGATGAGATGACAGTGATGGATTATGTGCTGCTCGGACGAACCCCACATCTGGGCAGGTTCGGCACCGAGCGCCAGCGGGACCTCGACTCGGTGCGGCGGTCCCTCGAGCGCTTGGACCTCTTCGAGCTTGCAGGCCGAGCCCTGGCCACCTTGTCTGGCGGGGAAGCGCAGAGGGCGGTCCTGGCTCGGGCCCTGGCTCAGGAGGCTCCGGTGCTTCTCCTCGACGAGCCGACGTCAAACCTCGACATCGGCCATGCACTCGACGTCCTCGAAATCATCGACACTCTGAGGAAGCACGACGGTTTGACCGTGGTCACCGCAATTCACGACCTCACCCTGGCCGGGAGGTTCGCCGACCGGGTCGTCTTCCTTGCCGGAGGAAACGTGGTGGCCGACGGTCACCCGAGAGAGGTGCTCACCGAGGATCATCTCAGGGCTCACTACGGTGCCGGTATCCGGGTCGTCGACAATGGAGATGGCCCTACCGTCATACCCATCAGGAATAGTCGTGCCTGACTCCAAGAGCCCACCCACTCGACCGCCCGCCAAGGCGACCCTGCGCGAGTCGTCGCTGGTGCTCGTGAACACCGGTGAGGGCAAGGGGAAGTCGACGGCTGCCTTCGGCACCGCCATCCGGGGCGTGGCCCGTGGTTGGAAGGTCGGCGTTGTCCAGTTCATCAAATCGGGTGATTGGCAGGTGGGGGAGGAAACGGTGGGGAAGCAACTCGGGATCGACTGGTGGGTACTCGGTGACGGCTTCACCTGGGACTCCGAGGACATGGAGGAGTCCGAGGCCATTGCCCGCGAGGCGTGGGCAGTGGCGAAGCAGAAGATCCGGTCGGGCGAATACGACCTGGTGGTGCTCGACGAGATCACCTATCCGATCAACTGGGGTTGGATCGCCCTCGATGACGTGTTGACTGCCCTGTCAGAGCGGCCCAGCAATGTCAATCTGATCCTCACCGGTCGCGGCGCCCCGATCGAGTTGATCGACGTGGCGGACACGGTGACGGAGATGGTCAACGTGAAGCATGCCTTTGACCGCGGGGTGATGGCGCGACGCGGTATCGACTACTAGCTCGAACCTTTCAGATCGGCTCGAACGCAGCGGTGAAATGCCGCAGCCATGGCGCCTGTCGAACGATGCGATAGCCAGGTATCTCGTCGGCCCGGCTTGCGACCTCGATGAGCACTTCAGCCACGTAGTCGATGTGGCTCTGGGTGTAGGTTCGACGCGGTATGGCGAGGCGCACGAGCTCCATCAGCGCCGGGATCTCGTCGCCGTCACCGCCCACCTTGCCGAACATCACCGACCCGATCTCCACTCCGCGAACGCCACCCGTCCGATAGATCTCGACAGCAAGCGCCTGAGCCGGAAACCGGGCGGGAGGAATGTGGGGGAGCAGCTGTTTGGCATCGATGTAGACCGCATGCCCGCCCGTCGGTTGAACCGTGGGGATGCCTGCCCCGTTGATCTTCTCCGCGAGATAGGCCGTGGATCGGATCCTGTAGCGGAGGTAGTGCTCGTCCACTACCTCGTGCAGGCCCTGGGCGATCGCTTCGAGGTCGTACCCGGCCAGGCCGCCATAGGTCGGGAAGCCCTCGGTCAGTATCAGCAGGTTCCGGCAGCGGTCGGCCACCGATGCGTCGCGCATCGCTAGGAAGCCGCCGATGTTGGCCAGACCGTCCTTCTTTGCCGAGAAGGTGCACCCGTCGGCCAGGGAGAACATCTCCTGGGAGATTTCGAGTGGGGTCCGGTCGGCGTATCCCGACTCCCGCATCTTGATGAACCAGGCGTTCTCGGCGAACCGGCAGGCATCGAGAAAGAAGGGAACTGCGTGCTGGTGGCACATCTCGCTCACGGCCCGGAGATTGGCCATCGAAACCGGCTGTCCACCCCCTGAGTTGTTGGTGACGGTCACCATGACCAGGGGGACACGGCTCGACTCCGCGGTAAGGATGTGCTCGAGTTGGGCCAGGTCCATGTCGCCCTTGAACGGGTGTCGCGAAGCGGGGTCATGGCCCTCCTCGATCACGATGTCGAGGGCCTGGGCCCCCTGATACTCCACGTTGGCCCGGGTGGTGTCGAAGTGGGTGTTGTTGGGCACCACGTCGCCCGCGGCCAGCGTCTCTGTGAACAGGATCCGCTCCGCAGCTCTGCCCTGATGGGTGGGGATGACCTCGGGCATCCCCGTCAGCTCGGTGACTGCATCCCTGAACTTGTAGAAGGAGCGACTCCCGGCGTAGGACTCGTCACCCAACATCATCCCCGCCCACTGTCTTGACGACATGGCGCCGGTGCCGGAGTCGGTGAGCAGGTCGATGGTGACTTCGTCGGCGTGGAGACCGAACAGGTTGTAATGGACTCGCTCCAGGGCCGTCTGTCTCTGACCCTGATCGGTGACGGCGATCTCCTCCACGGAGTGGATCCGGAACGGCTCGATTATGGTTTTGAACTGATGAGGCTCGGTCATCGGTTCATGTTTGATGGGCTGAGACCGGCCGGAACAGGGGCTTTGGTCCCAACGCCATCCGGTGGGCAGGGGAGAGGCGGTGGATGGCGCACCGGGCATCGCAGGCCATTTGACCGGGTCCGTCTATTCGGTATTCTACATATTGTACGACAAGCGGGGTCTTTGTCCCTGCGAGCGGTCGCCCGGACGAGGCCAGAGACAGGGAAACTAGGAGGAAACCAAGGTGAACTCGAGATCCAGGTCGAAAAAGAAGCCCAACGAAAGAGCGACCGTGCCAGCGCGTCGCGGACGGACGAAGCTGCTGGCGATATTGGCGATACTTGCCTTGGTCGCCGCCGCATGTACCTCTGAGACGACCGATACGACAGACGCTCCATCTGGGACCGACGCTCCTGCCGGAACCGACGCCCCCGACACCACAAGCGGGGGTGACGAGCAAATCGACCTCTCCATCATCGTCACCAGGGATTACTACATCCCGCCGGACGAGTTCGAGAGCTTCATGGCGGAGTATCCCAACATCAATGTGACCTGGGACGTCCAGTCCAACGACGACATCCTGCAGCAGTTGTTGACAAGGGTTGATGCGGGTCAGCCCCTGCCCGACGTGCTCGGAGCCGAGGACGCGTTCCTCATCGAGGCGTTCGTGGAGGCCGGGTTGGTCGGATCCCACGACGACATCGCTGCCACGTGGGAAGCGGAGGATCCTGATCAATACGGGCTGCTCTTGCCCCTCGTCTGGGACGAGACCGCACTCGATGGCACCAAATACGGGGCGTCCATCACTGCCAACTTCGATGTCCTCTACTACAACCAGGAATGGTTCGACGAGGCCGGTGTCTCAGTGCCGTTCGAGTCTCTGGACGACGTGCTGGATGCGATGCGGGCGATGAAGGCAACCCGACCGGATTCAATCCCGTTCACAGTTCAAGCCAAGGCCGGCGACGGGGTCACGACGATGAAGACTGTGCTCGCAGCAGCCGGGACTCCCTTCGAAGGCGCCGTTCCCGACCTCACCTCCGCTGGTGGGCTCTACGCCTGCAACTGGTTCCTTCAGGCTGCAAACGAAGGGCTCCTCCCACCGGACGCCATCGCCTGGGGCGAGGACGAGTCTCGGGGCGCCTTCGTGTCCGGTGACGCCGGGCTGATCCTGGACGGCTTCACCACTGCCGGCGACTTCAGCGAGGCAGAAGGCTTCGCTTACCCGGACCAGTGGAATCTCACCCCGGTCCCGCTGTCCCAGTCTGGTGGCGGCGCCGACGGTGTCGCCCTCTCGGCGGCCCGGACCTGGGCGGTAATTGAAGGCTCCGAGCATCCGGCTGAAGCGGCGCTCGTGCTGAGGTACATCGCTGAGACGGCCAACTTGCTGGGTCAGGCCGGAAACGGTGGTGTGCCGATGCGGCAGACCGAAGCCCTCAACTCCCCGGAGCTCGTGGACATCTGGCCTTTCTTCAACGAGGACTTGAAGAATGCCTACTTGGGCAGCTCCCCAACACCGGCGGGACCGAACGCCGGCGAAGTCGAAGGGATCCTCGAGCAGATGTTCGGTGAGATCGTCGTAGGCACAGACAAGACATGTGACGACCTTGCGGCCGAGTATCAGCCGCAGCTCGACAGCGCCTGATATCAACACGGTGCCCCGTCACGACGAGCACCAACGGAACGCAGAGTGCTCCCTTGCCTTCTCGGGCAAGGGAGCACTCTTGTTTCTTGTGACTTGACTGCGTTCTGCTGATGACGGCGACGACAGTTTCGAAGACGAGAGGCGGCGGCGGCAAGTGGTGGCGACGAAGCGAGCCGCCGGGTCGGGACAACAACGCCATCATCGGCCAGCGCAAGTCCACGCCCTATCTCTTCAGCCTCCCGGCAATTCTTCTCGTGGCGGCGATACTCGGGTTCCCAGTCCTGTACGGCGTGTGGCAGAGCTTGTATCGCCGCCCATCGTTGGGACTTCCGGCGGAGTGGGTCGGTTTCGAGAACTACGCGGACATGTTCTCGTCAGCCGACTTCTGGCACTCGTTGAACCGGACCACGATCTTCGTCTTTGGGTCCCTGATCCTCGGAACGGCGCTGGGCCTCTTCTTTGCCTTCGCGCTGTTTCGGATCGTGGGGAAGCTCCGATTCCTCCGCGCCGTGACCGTCGCTCCCTACATCGTCTCGAACGTCGCCGCGGCCGTGATGTTCAAGATTCTCCTCAACGGCCAGTTCGGAACGGTGAACCAGGTTATCGAGTTCTTCGGGATCGACGGCCCGTCGTGGCTTGCGAAGCCCGCTCTGGCGATGGTCACTGTGATCCTCACCCAGGTTTGGACCGACCTTCCCCTCACGATCCTCCTTCTCCTCGGCGGGCTGATGACCATCGACAGGTCGTATCTCGACGCAGCCCTTGTGGATGGAGCCACCGGGTGGTCCCGGGCCCGCCACATCACCATTCCGCTACTCGCCCCGCAACTGTTGATAAGCACGATCTGGCTGAGCTATTCGACACTCACCGGGCTGGGAGTCGTGCTGGCACTTACCGGCGGCGGACCACTCAAAGCCACCCAGACCATGGCCATGGAGATGTACACCGTGGCTTTCCGCAATCTCGAGTTCAACCAGGCGCTCGCAATCGCAACGTTCATCTTGATCCTCAACGCCCTGATCACGTTGGGCTATGTAGGCATCGGCCGCCGATACGAGTACGACCAATGACAGAGACACAACATTCCGACGAGCCCGCCCTTGCCGCGGCAACTGCCAAGGCGGCCCGGGCGGTTGTCGGTGGCGAAATGGAGACCAAGCAGCCCGCGGGGACCAGAGCGCGCCTGTTATTCAGGAGGATCCTGATTGCGATTCCCTTGATCGCCCTCGTCGCCTGGACGGTGGCACCGTTCCTGGTGACTCTGTCGGTTTCCTTCAAAGAGCGGGCGGAGGTGTTTGCGGATCCCTCGCTGATCCCATCGAGCCCGACCCTCGATGCCTATCGCGAGGTTCTGGCCAGCGAGAGTTTCACAACATCGTTCCTGAACAGCCTCATCGTCGGGATCGGTACCACAGTGCTGACCATCTTGATTGGAGTGCCTGCCGCCTACGCGTTTGCGAGATTCAGATTCCGGGGTCGACACCTGCTTCTCCTGTTCACCCTGCTCCCTCGCCTGGTGCCGAGCATCGGCTTGATGGTTCCGATCTACCGCCTCGCCGTTGTTGCCGGGTTGCTTGACAAGCGCATAACTCTGATCATCGTCTACACGGCGATGCTCTTACCTTTGGCCGTATGGCTGATGGTTGGCTTCTTCCAGCAGATACCACGCGAAATCGAGGAAGCAGCCAACGTCGACGGGGCCAGTCTCTGGGGCCGTCTCAGATACATAGTGGCGCCACTGGCGGCGCCCGCAATGATCACTATCGGTGTCCTGGCGTTCAGGGAAGCCTGGAACGAGTTCACCTTGGTCCTGGTGCTGACCAACACTCCAGGAAAACGGACCCTCCCGTTCGAGCTCTATCTGATGCAGGGTATCGAAGGCATCGCCAACTTCCCGGGAGAAGCTGCCTTCACGATTCTCACCGTCCTCCCTTTCATCCTTGTGTACACCCGCATCGAGAAATACGTCGTTGCCGGCTTGATCTCGGGCTCAGGAAAGTAAGGCACGGATTGGGGGACCGATGGACAAGCTGATCATCACCGCCGGCTGCGACTCGTCCGTTTCCTACCCGTCAAACCCGCACAGTCCGGCTCCAACTCGTGAGAACACCGAGTTGATTGCCCATGAGTACATCAGGTGCGCCAACGCTGGGGCCGCTGTCTCCCATCTTCACGGGGTTCGCACGTTGGAATCGACGCTGCAGGCCGATGGGCGCAAGGTGAGCAGGATCGATGTCGAGGGGTGGGCGGAGATCACCGACAGAATCCGCTCCGAGGGAGACACGATCATCCAATTCGGCATCGCCGGCGCCCGCTTCGAGGATCGTGTGCCCTTGCTCGACCTCGGCCCGGAGATGATGTCGGTCGCGTTCAACGCTCACGACGAGCATTTTCAGCCGGACCCTGCGTACCCACCCAACTGCATCTACTCATTGCATACCCTCGAGGAGCTCCGGGGCTACGCAGTCGAGCTGCCCAAGCACGACGTCAAGCCGGAGATCGAGGTGTTCCACTCGGGGGCAGTGTGGAACCTGAACAAGCTCCACTCCGAGGGCCTCCTCGCCGAGCCCTTGTGGACGACACTGTTCATCGACTGGGAGGGTGGTTCGTGGACTCCTCCGACCGAGGCCGCGATTCTGTACATGACCGACCTCTTGCCCGAATTCGTCAACTACAACGTGAGTGTCATGAGCCCAACCACCCAATGGAGGCTTCTGTCCATGGTCATCGGCATGGGCGGCCATGTCCGGGTTGGTGCCGAGGACAACCCATACCTTTCTCCGGGGGAGCTGGCTGATTCCAACGCCCGGCTGGTCGAGAAGATCGTCCGCATCGCGGCCGAGCATGGGAGGGAGATAGCGACGCCCTCCGAGGCGCGGGAGATCATCGGTCTAAAACCGAGATAATGAGGAAACTGGTCGTCTCCGAGTTTCTACAGGAGGAGTTCCTCGGAGTGCTCCGCGGAGGGCACGAAGTCGTCTACGACCCGGACCTGTACGCCGATCGCCAGAGGTTGCTCGAGGAGGTGGCCGGTGCGGAGGCGATCTTCGTCCGCAATCGAACCTACGTCGACGCGGAATTCGTCGCCGCCGCGAACAGGATGAAGGTGGTGGGGCGTCTTGGAGTTGGGCTCGACAACATCGACATGGTTGCGTGTGCCGCGGCGGGTCTCGAGGTGATACCGGCGGTGGGCGCCAACGCAGTAGCGGTGGCCGAATACGTGATGGGAGCGATGCTCGTCCTCTTGCGCGGGGTGTACGCCATGACCGGGTCCATGGTCGCCGGGGAATGGCCGCGTCAGGGCCATGCTTTCGGTCGGGAGGCGATGGGCAAGACCCTTGGCCTGGTTGGGTTCGGCTCGATCGCACGCCATGTGGCGGCCCGCGCCAGAGGGTTCGAGATGCGGATTGTCGCCCATGACCCTTACCTGACGGTGGGCGACCCGGCGTGGCTAACCGCGGAGCAGATGGACCTCGAGGAGCTTCTGGGATGCGCCGACGTCATCAGCATCCATACCCCACTCAACGAGGAGACCAGGAATCTGATCGACGGCGCCGGTCTGGCTCTCATGAAGCCGACCGCGATTCTCATCAACACTTCGCGCGGGGGAACCGTCGACGAGGTGGCACTGGCCCATGCCTTGCGAACCGGGGGAATCGGAGGGGCCGCTCTCGACGTCTTCGCCTCGGAGCCGCTGGGCCCTGGCCCGGCCTCCAGGTTCGCCGGTGTCTCGAACCTCCTGCTCACCCCTCACGTCGCCGGCAACACCATCGAGTCGGTCGACCGGGTGGCAAGGATGATCGTGAACGCGGTGATCGAGGCCCTGGGGGATTGACGGCAGCCCCGGTCAGAGCAGGAGTCGTTCTTCGTATTCGACCCGGGAGAGGAGGTGTGGGTCGTTGTCGGTGATGAGCACCATGTCCTCGAGACGCACGCCGCCGCCGCCACGTACGTTGGGCACCCACACCAGCGGTTCCACTGCGAACACCATGTTTGGTTGGAATTGGTAGGTGGTGGCGCCGGGCAGCGTTTCTCCTATGTATGGGGGCTCGTTGGCGCCCATTCCGATCCCGTGACCGATGAAGAGATTGAACAGGTGATCCTCGAGCCCGTGTTCGGCGATTTTGGCGATGATGGCGTCGGCGCAATCCTGGTTGGTGAACCCGGGGCGCATCTTGTCCAACCCGGCCATAAGCCCCTTGTAGACCGCGGTGTAGATCTCTTGTTGTTGTTTGGATGGTCTGCCCACGATGGTGGTCCGCCCGATGTCGGCGAAGTAGCCGTTCCACATGGCGCCTATGTCGATGAAAACCAGGTCCTGGTTGCGGATGATCTTGTCGGTGGCGAGACGGTGAGGGGGTGACATGTGTTCACCCGACGCAACGAACGGGGTGATGACATGGGCCATCTCACCACCGAGTTGGAATAGGGTCTGCATGGCGTCGGCGGCGACATCGAGCTCACGACGGCCGGCGCGGGTCTCATCGAGGGCACGTTGTGTCACCGAGTCGCCTATGGCACACGCCTCTTCGATTACTGCCACTTCGAGATCGGTTTTGATCCAACGGGCCTGTTGCATCACGGTGTCACCGTCGACCAGTTCGAGGTCGGGGAAATGGGCCCGCATCGACTGGATGAACGAGATGTTGGCCTGGTCGACGGCCAGTCTCCCCGAGGTGAGCCCCCTCGAAGCGAGGAGAGGGGTCAGAATGTTCTTGACGAACCCGTCAACCAGCTCTCGTTGCTCCATGATCGGCACCGCGTGAGCCTCACCGATCCAGCTCATCCCAAACCGTGCCTTGTCGATCTCCCCGCCGGAGCCGAGCAGGATCGGATCCTCCGTCGCGGTCAGCAGGGCGCCGTTGAGGGAAGTCGTCTTGCCTGCGATGAGCTGTGCCCGCAGCGAGGTGAGATATCGGACGTTCTCGTCCTTCCAAACCAACACCCCATCGGCCTCGGATGCGACCAACGCCGTCTGCGCCTTGGCCACCCGTTGCCGGCGCAGCTCGGTGAAATCGTACCGGTCCTCCCAATCGACCCCGAAAGGCCCCTTTGCGTAGCGGCTTATCGCTCACTCCCTCGGTCCCCGACCGGCCGAGACCTTGGTCAAACCGGTCTGGCGGCTCTCTATATTCGGTATAGTACATAACGTGAAGGTCATCACCAACTGGCGACGCCGGCTGTCGAGGTCGGGAGGAATCAGCCCCGTGATCGGGGGAAGGCTGCACCGATGACAGCGAGTCTTCGTCTTGATGCGGCCACCTCGCGCCGGGTGACCGCCGTCGACCTGGTGCGGGATGTCCTCCGCGCCGCCATTCTCCGGGGAGATCTCCCTGGAGGCTCACGGCTGGTTCAGACCGAAATCGCCAATCAACTTGACGTCAGCACCACGCCGGTCCGGGAGGCAATGCGAGATCTGGCCAGTGAAGGCCTGATCACACTCGATAGCCACCGAATCGGAACGGTGCGTATGCCCGATTGGGACGAAATGGTGGAGATCGTGGAGGTTCGCCGAGCGCTGGAACCCGTCGCCATCGAACGGGCAATGGCCAACATCACACCTGAGGAGATCGAAGAGGCTCGGGCCCTTGCCGACGATTTGGCGGATGAGGAAGACCTCGGATCGTGGGTTCAGAAGAACAGCCACTTCCATTCCGTTTTCCACCGCGCCACCAGGACGAAACGCCTCACCGGCATGCTTCTTGCCTTGGAAGAAGCGGGTGGGGTGTATGTGGCGCAGGCTCAACGTCTACATCCAGAAGTCCGGCGTCGCGCCGTGGTCGACCACTACGCATTGATCGAGTGTTATGAGACAGGGGACGCGGCTCGCGCCTTAGAAGTTCAGCACGGTCACATCAATTTGCCGCTGGAGACTCACGCAATGGATGTGAATCCGGGCCGATGAGGCGCAGCCCTCACCAAAGGGAGGCGTAGGCCTCCTGGAACGCTTCGAGGCCGGCGGACACCAACTTGACGTCGTTGGTCGCGGAGATCATCGCACAGCCCTTCTCAACGAGAATCGCGGCGTAAGCCGGTGAGGGTGTCACCGCGCCCCATTGCTTGCCATGAGACAGACAGGCGGCGGCTACCCGATCCATCGCCTCCATCGACCGCTCGCCCATGAAGTCACCGATCGCCCCCATGGCCTGACTCAAATCGGACGGTCCGACAAAAAGAAGGTCAACACCGTCAATGGCGGCGATTGCGTCGACCTCCTCGACTGCTTGTGCGGTTTCGATCTGTATCGCCACGAACGTCTCGCGATTGGCCCGTTCGGCGAACTCGGCCAACGGGACAGAGCCGTAACCGCCGTCAAAGCCGAGAGGATTCAGCCCACGGCGACCCCGGGGTGCGAACTTCGCCCAGCGCACGAATTCTTCGGCGTGATCGGCGGATGTGATCTGAGCGGCCATCACCCCCGTGGCTCCACTCTCGAAGCAGCGGGTCACGGTGGCGTAGTCCGTTGGTGGGACCCGTACAAAGCAGTCGAGGTCGTGTGCCATGCCGGCGGTTGCCGCGATCTCGATGTCGCGCGTCGTCAACCCGGCATGCTCGACATCGATCCAGAACCCATCAAAACCGCCCCGCATTCCGAGGTAGCGGATGATGTTGGGGTTGAACATCCTCCCCACCGCGAAGACCATCAATCGCTCACCACGCTGGAGACGATCCTTCATCAACTCGGTCATGGCTTCCCTCTTCCGGTCCGATGGGGTCTTTCCGGTAGAATGTATAATGTCAACTTATGTAGTAGGCCAATCGGCCTGCCAGGTAGGCGCAGGAGACGGGCGTGAGGCCGATAGTTGAGGAGATGTCGACCCCGATGCCGGTGATCGACATGCACGCTCACGTGACGCCCGAGCGCTACAAGAAGGCGGTCAGGGAGCGGGGCGAGTGGCATGGCCTGGACGGGACACCGGGAGAGCTCGGTTTCGGTGGTTTCGACAAGTCGGTGATCGAGCGTCTGTCCGACATGGACTCGCTCGGAGTCGACATGCAATTGGTGACGCCCACGGTCGGCTTCTACCAGTACGACAACGACCTCGACGTGACGACGGCCATCGCCCGCGAGTGCAACGACGAGATCGCTGAGATGGTTCAGGGCCATCCGTCTCGATTCGCCGGTCTGGCAACCCTCCCGATGCAAGACGTTCGCAGTGCTATCGATGAGATGGAGCGGGCGATGCTCGATCTGGGTCTGAAGGGTGTCATCGTCAGCGATCATGTGGCCGGCAAAACCTACGACGAGCCCGAGTTCACCCCATTCTTCGCAGCCACCGAGGAACTGGGGGCGATTCTCTTTTTTCATCAGGGTGGTGACACCTGTGTCAACTATCGGATCCGTCGCTACAAGCTGGGCAACGCCGTGGGCAATCTCACCGAACGGGCTCTTGTATACGCCGCCCTGGTGTTCGGCGGGGTGATCGACCGCTATCCCAACCTCAAGCCGTATCTCGCCCATGGTGGGGGCTACACCACCTTCGGGGTGGCTCGAATGGACAAAGTGGCCGGGGCGCTGGAGGAGGACGCCGGCAGTGGCTTCATCCCACCGTTCGGAGAAGGCGACAGCTTCTCCCAGGCGCTCCCACCGAGTGCCTACCTCGACCGGTTCTATTACGACTGCTGCACCTACAGCGGACCGGCTCTCAGATTCCTCATTGACGCGGTGGGGATCGACAGAGTGCTACTCGGCACCGACTACCCGGCACCGATGTTGCTTCACGACGCCGTGAATTGGGTCAACGGCCTGCCTCAGCTGACGGACTCGGAGAAGGAGGCCATCCTCTCTACGAATCCGACTTCAGTTCTGGGGCTCTGAACGGAGGGCGTATGGCAAAGCTCGGGTGGGGAGTCATCGGGATCGGAAACATCGTCCAGACAACGATGGCCCCCGCCATGGTCGAAGAGCCGGAATGTGAGCTGGTGGCCGGGGTCAGTCGGGACCAGGGTCGGGCCGACGAATTCGGCCGACAGTTCGGTACGCGATTCGCCTACACCGACTACGGCCAGATGCTGGCCAATCCCGAGGTGGAGGCGGTGTTCATCGCCACTCCGAATGCCTTTCATGCCGAACAAGTGATCGCCGCCGCCCGGGGCGGCAAGCATGTCTTGTGTGACAAGCCGTTGGCGAACAACGTCCCCGATGCGAGACGGGCGGTCGACGCCTGCTCGGCAGCCGGCGTCAAGCTCGGGATCAACTTCCACAACCGTCACCTGCCCTGGGTGCAAGACGCGAGCCGTCTGATCGCAGAAGGGGTCGTCGGAGATGTCAAGGTGGTCGAGGTTCAGGTGAGCTCGGGCCCACGTCATTACGACAATTGGCGCGCCGACCCCGAGATCGCCGGGCTCGGCTCGGTGCACAACGTCGGGGTCCACGGTCTCGATTTCCTGCGGGTCATCCTCCATTCGGATCCGGTCGAAGTCATGGCCATGTTCGACAAGGACCCGAAATCTGGTGGGGTGGAAATGCTCGCCCTGATCACGATGCGGTTCGGCAATGGGGCCCTGGTCCATTACAACGCCAATGAGAGCATCCGTGACCCTTTGAACGACATCGTTATCTATGGATCGGCGGGGCGTATCGTCGGAACTTCGTTCACTCGCTCGAGGAGTGACGGTGAGTTGGCGGTGCTGACCGACGAAGGAGAAACCATCACCCGATATCAGGCCCCGGAGGCGCACCGACTTTCGCTGGCCGCATTCACCCATGCCGTCTTGACGGGTGAGCAGCCAAACGCCTCGGGGTTGGACGGGCTGCGAAGCGCTCAGATATGCGAGGCGATAATCCGGTCGGTGCAGGAGCGGCGTCTGGTGGAAGTCGACTATTGAATCCGCTGTGACCGGAGGCACCGACCCCACCGACCTCAAGACAATCGATCAGGTGATCTCACGCGCCCTCGAAGTGGTGGAGCCGGGAGTGCACCTATGGGCGGCTGCCGCCGCAGGCCAGGAGGTCACCCGGATCCGCAACACCTTGGCCCTGAACCGGCTTGCGTTGGTCCCCCGGGTGATGCGGGACGTCGAGGACGTCGACACCTCATCTTCATTTGTCGGTGTGCCGCTGGCGCTGCCGGTCGTCTTGGCCCCAGTCGGAGCACTCGCCCTGTTCGACTCGGACGATGCTTTGGCCTCCGCCCGGGCCGCGACTCAGATGTCCACGTCCGCCTTTTGCGGCATCCTCTCCACTTCTTCGTGGGAGGAGGTGGCAGCCACCGCGCCCGGACGTCATTTCTTCCAACTCTACGTGCTCGGTGATCGGTCCTGGATCATCGAGATTCTCGGTCGCGCAGAAGAGGCCGGGTTCGCCGGAGTGTGCGTCACCGTGGACACCCCGGTGATCGGGCGCCGGGATCGGAGCCTCGAGGATGGCTTCACCTGGAGCCTGCCCCCGGAGGGCCCACCCAACCTGAGAGGACACGGTTTCGACTATGCCTATCGAGCCAGATTCAGCTGGCCGGACCTCCAGTGGCTCTGTGGACAGACGGCCCTCCCTGTCATTGTCAAAGGTGTGATGACCCCGGCAGACGCCCTCCAAGCCATCGCCTGCGGCGTGGCCGGCATCTACGTTTCCAACCATGGCGGGAGGGTTGTCGATCACAGTCTGAGCACCATCGAGGTGTTGGGGGAGATCGTCGAAGCAGTGGCCGGAGACGCCGAGGTTGCTGTGGACAGCGGATTCACCCGGGGGGTAGAGGTTTGCAAGGCGCTCGCCCTGGGGGCTAGGGCAGTCGGGATTGGCCGGCTCCAATGCTGGGGACTTGCCGTTGGCGGCGCCTCAGGATTGACCCGTGTCCTCGAGATTCTCGAGGAGGAGATCAGCAACACCATGGCAAACATCGGTTGTGCGACTGTGGGTGAGATCACAACCGATCATGTTCGCTGGTCGATTCCCGCCCCTCCACACTGATGCTCAGGAGTCGAGTCGGTCATGCAGGTTGAGGCGTAGCGCCAGTTCCCTCAGTTGGGCGAGCAGCACGTCCGGCACCGGGAGCCCCTCGATCCGCTGCTCTTCTTGAAGTCTGGCGGCGGTTTCTCCAGGGAGGTGAACGCTGCCCGCTGGGCCCGATGCGCGCAGAGCCTCCAGATGCTCATCCATAGAGACCTTGAACTCATCGAGGTCTCGAAACAGGTCAGGTCGAAGCGCCAGGATCGACTGACCCGTGTTCGCTGCCTGTCCGGGCACTTCGCGATGGTCAAACACCTCGGCTCCGAAGGCGGCGCCGTTGAGCACCCCGGCGAGCAGACCGATCGCGATATTCAGACCCGACCCCTTGTACCCGCCGATCGGCATCAAAAAGCCCTCTTTTGCCAGATTGGGGTCGAGGATCGGATTTCCCTCGAGGTCGGCAACCCAGCCTTCTGGCATATGTTCCCCGGCCTGGGCCAAGACCGCGATCGTCCCGTGTGAGGTGACCGTGGTGGCGATGTCGAGTAGAAACGCCGTTTCATTCCCGGCCGGGATCGCAATCGAGATCGGATTTGTCCCGAGCAAGCGGTCCCGGCCGCCCCAGGGGGGCATGACGTTGGCACTCGCCACCGCGAAATAGACAGCAATCAGGTCGTGCTCGAGGGCCATCGAGGTGTAGACCCCAGCGGCTCCGGCGTGATTGGAGTTGACGGTTCCCACCCAGGCCATCCCGGAAGCCTCGGCCTTGGAGATGGCGGTCTCCGTGGCCTCGGTCATCACCACCTGGCCCAAGCCATTGTCCCCGTCGATCAACGCACTCACCGCAGACTCCCGACGGCGGGTGATCTTGGGCCGGAGGTTGATGCCGCCGGCTTCGATCCGGGTGACGTATTGGGGAACCCGGATCAGACCGTGCCCGTTCCGGCCCCTCATGTCGGCTTCGAGGAGTCGCTGGGCTGTGGTCTCTGCATGGTCCGGGAGGACGTCGATCGCGATCAGGACGTCGGCAACGAACCGCTGCAGTCGGTCGAACGCGAATCTCACTGCGAGAACTGCTCGACCGTCTCCCCGGTGTCGGCAAACGTACGGGTGACCTCGGTGCTGCCGTACACCCAGAGGATTCTCATCGTCGTCGATCCGGTGTTGATGAACCGATGCCACTCACCCGGTGCGATTTGGGTGGTGTCATAGGGGTGAGCCAGCACCTGCTCGCCGTTCAACTCGGCGATCCCTTCGCCCTCGACGACCGTCACCTGTTCGATGGTGTTGTGGCTGTGGAGACCAATGCTCGTCCCTGGCGGAAAGCTGGTGATGCCCATGACGAAACCCTGGGCTGCGAGAGGGGTCGGCGTCAACCGGATGCTCTCGATCCCGTGACCCCGGGCCACAGGCTCCGCTTCGTCGAACTTGATCAGCTCCGCCAACTCAGCCGCTCCTCGTCCTCACGCCATGAACCTACCGCCGTTGACCGATACCGTCTGACCGGTCATGAACCCGGCTTCGGGAGATGCCAGGAACAGGACCCAGTGGGCCAGTTCGTCCGGGCGTTGGTAGCGACCGAGGGGAATCGCCGCCGCGGTGGCTTTCAACTCGGCCTCGTCACGCAGCTGCCCGATGCGCTCGGTGAGAACCGCGGAGGGGGCCAGAGCGTTGACCGTGATGCCCTGCGCGGCGAGTTCAGTGGCCATCACCCGGGTCAGGGCGTGGACCCCCGCTTTGGAGGCAACATACGATGGCGCGGTGCGCCATCCCGCAGTCTGACCGGCAAGGGACCCGAGGTTGACGATACGACCAGCCTCTGAATGGCGGAGCAGGGGGAGTGCCGCCCGGGTCATGACGAAGACCGAGGTGAGGTTGACGTCCAGGACTTGGTGCCACTCCTCGAGCGTGGTGTCCTCGATGCTTCTCGCCGTCCCGAAGCCCCCTGCGTTGTTGACCAGCACGTCTATCCGATCGGTATCCTCCCTGATCCTCCCGATCGCAGTGTTCACCTGCTCCTCGGAGGTGAGATCACACGCGATGAATGTCGCGCCCTCGACTCCGGCGGCGGCCTCGCGCCCGCGCTCGCCGTCGATGTCGATGAGATAGACCTTCGATCCCGCTGCGCCGAACGCCTCCGCGGTTGCCTTGCCGATGCCGGTGGCGGCCCCGGTTACCACCACTACCCGGCCTTCGAATCGGAAGACCACACTCATGGTGCGGCCAACTCGAACAGCTCCACCGGCACACCGGAATGGGCAAGGACAATCGCAGGATCCGACGCCTCGATGAATGCCGCGTGCTCCTCCGGTGTCAGATCCACGAACTCGGTCCCGGATTCCTCGAGCCGGGTGCGCAGTTTGGCCTCCAGCGCTTCCGCCGCCTCTCGCTGATGGCTGACAGCTTCTTGCGCAGCCCTGCTCACGGTGGCTCGGAGGTCGGGTGGGAACGAATCCCAGGTGGGAGCGTGGGCAAACAGCCCGCGAGCGCCGTAGAGATGGCCGGTCATGGTCACGAAGCGATGGAGCTTGTCGACTCCGTAGGCCACGGTGTTGGCCAATGGGTTCTCCTGGGCATCGACCTCGAGACGACCGATCATCTCGATGCCCGCCTTGAGGTCGACGGGGACCGGGATTGCCCCCCATGACCTGATCAACTCCTCATGGACGGCGTTGGGCTGGAGGCGAACCGTCATTCCTGCACAATCCGTGGGAGACCGCACCGGGTGGTGCCGATTGGTGAAATGCCGAAATCCGTTGTCCCAGAGCCCGAGCAACTCGAACCCGGCGCCGACCCGCACCGCTTCGGCCAGGGCGCGGCCCAAGGAACCGTCGAGAGCACGGTGGGCCGAGTCGAGGTCGTGGAACAGATAGGGGGTCTCCAGGATATTGAGATGGGGCACCCGATCCCCCAGATAACTGCTCGAGAAGTAGCACAAGAACATCTCACCGGACTCGACCATGTCGAAGAGGTCGGTGTTGGGACGCCCCTGTTCCATGATGTTCCAGATGACGTCTACCAGGACCTGACCATCGGTCTCTCGCTCGATGACCTGTCGGAAAGTCGCCAGGCCCTCGCCATGGGCGCTCTCTTTCGGTCCATAACCACCTATGAGCAGGCGTTGGGCCTTCATTTGGGGGTCTCCGGTCGGCGGTCGGGACCGTCCACAATCGATCGTATATGATGCAGGATCATCCTGTCGGACGATGGTAAAGGAGCGTAGATGGGTCAGGAGCCGTGGAAGACGGACCAATGGTTTTCGAGCCCTTGGAACTATCTGCCTGAGGTGACCGGGGAATTCCAGATACCGTCCGAGGTGAAGGTCCATGACGTGACCCTGCGTGACGGTGAGCAGCAGGCAGGGGTCGAGTTCACCGCCGACGAGAAAGTCAGGCTTGCCGAGGCCCTGGCTGAGGCCGGGATCCACCGGATCGAGGCCGGGCTCCCCGCAGTCTCACCGTCGGACAAACAGGCCATCGAGCGCATGGTCGCCGCGGAGCTCCCGACCGAGATCTATGCCTTCAGTCGATGCATGGTCCCCGACGTGGAGCTGGCACTCGACTGTGGGGTGACAGGTGTGGTCATGGAGGTCCCTGCCAGCCATCATCTCATCGAGAAGGCCTACCGGTGGCCGGTGGAGAGGGCGATCGAGGCATCCGTCGAAGCCACCAAGTACGCCCACGAGAACGGTCTCAAGGTCACATTCTTCCCCATCGACGCCACCCGGGCGACGATGACCGAGCTGCTCGACGACCTGGAGACGGTGGCCACCAACGGTCATGTCGACAACATCGCCCTCGTCGACACCTTCGGGGTCACCTCTCCACATGCGATCCGCTATTACACCCGGCGGGTTCGGGAACGTCTCGACGTCCCGCTCGAGACTCATTTCCACATGGATTTCGGGATGGGCGTGGCCAACACGGCCTTGGCCGTGGCCGAAGGCGCTTCGGTCATTCACACCACGGTCAGTGGCATCGGGGAGCGCGCCGGGAACGCACCGACCGAGGAGACCGTGCTCGCTTTGCTCACGATGTACGGGATCGACATGGGGGTCAAGACCGAGAAATTCACCGAAATCGCTCGTTTGGTGGCGGAGTTGTCAGGCGTAGCCCAGCCGTCGAATCGACCGGTGACCGGCGACATGCTGTTCAATGTCGAGTCGGGGATCATCGCCACGTGGGTGAAGAACGTGGGCGACGACCTGCTCGAGCCCTTCCCCTATCGTCCCGAGCTGGTCGGCCAGAGCATGCCAAAGATCGTCCTGGGAAAGGGATCCGGTCTCGACTCAGTGGCGATCTGGCTTGGAAGACACGACATCTTCGACGCCGAGACGAAGCAGATCGAGGCGATCCTCGCCGAGGTCAAAGGTCGGTCGCTCGCCAAGAAAGGCCTTCTCGACGATGACGAGTTTCTCGACATTGTGCGCGAGGTGATCCCGGATAGGGTCGGTTGAGGAAGAAGAGGGAGACGGCACCACCATGAGAGAAGCGTTTTTCGGTCTGAGCACCGACTGGAAGGAAGGCATCAACTGGGCCAATGTGCGGGATTGGAGGCTCAAACGCGCTCACGCGGCAATGGAGCGCCACGGTCTGGGTGCGCTGCTCCTGTTCTACGACGAGAACATGCGTTACGTGTCCTCGACCCTCACGCCCGGTTGGAACCGGTTGAAGCCGGGCCTTCGCTACGTGGTGCTGACTGCCGGTAAGCCACCCATCGTGTACGAACAGGGCGATATCGGTTTTCATCTCAAAGTCCACAATCCTTGGATTCCCGAGGAGAACATCCGCTACTCCTACTCCTGGATCAAGGGAGCGGTCGGCCCCGCAGCCGAGCAGCAGGTCAACAAGTTCCTCGACGCCCTGATGAACGACCTGGAGGAGGCAGGAGTCAAAGACCAGCCGCTTGGCGTCGACTTCATCGACATCAACCTGGTGCGCCAATTCGAGGCACGCGGGATCAACTGGACCGATGGAATGACCCCGATGATGGAGGCCCGGGCGATCAAGAGCCCAGACGAGATCAAGGCGTTCTCGATCGTGGGGGCGATTTGCGACTACGTCCATTACGAGATCACCAACTTCATAAAGCCCGGGTTGACCGAGAACGAGGTCGCTGCCTTTGGGTTCGAGAAGCTCTATTCGCTCCCTGGCATGGAAGACGTCGAGGACGTCATCGTCTCCTCCGGCCCCAACGCCTGGCCAAATTGGCGCAACTTCTCCGATCGCATGATCAGGCCTGGCGAATTGGTGATCGTCGACCTGGCTGCGTTGACCTGGAATGGCTTCAAGTCGTGTGTCTATCGCACCTATTGCGTGGGTGGCACACCCACCGACGAACATCAGCAGACCTATGACCTGGCCCACAAATGGCTGTGGGATTCGATCGAGGCCACCAAACCCGGGGTTACCACCGCAGATGTTGCCTCGCAGTGGCCTTCGGCCAAGGAGGTCTGGGGATATGAGGAGGAGGACCAGGCCGCAGCCAACTTCTGGGGACACGGTCTCGGTCTCGCCCAATACGATCCTCCGGTCATTTCCCGGATCTGGTCTTTGGACCATCCGGTCGAGATCCAGCCGGGGATGACGTTCGCTCTCGAGACGCAACACGGCAAGCTCCACGATCACGGTGTTCGCCTGGAGGAGATGCTCTACGTGACCGATACCGGCATCGAGCTGGTATCGAGCTACGCCTCCCACGAGATCATCTCGACCACCTGACCGGGGTGATCATCGACCTCGACGAGGATCGAAGCCTCGACCCGGGAAGGGTCGGTGCCAAGGCAGCCTGGCTGGCGCGTGGCCGGAGGGTGGGCCTCCCGATTCTCCCCGGGATCGTGGTCGAAGGCAGGGCGTCGCGCGAGCACATGAGGTTGGGGGCAGAGAATCTCGCCCAACGGGGTTCGGGTGGGGCTCGTCTGGCGATCACCGGTGAGCCCTTGTCCTTTGGCGCCGAGTTGAAAACTCGGGCGTCTCCGTTGGGACCGATGCTGGTGGCGCGATCGTCTACGAGCCTGGAGGCGTCTGGCGAGTGGTCCGGGGCCTTCACCTCCTATCTCGATCTCGGGCTTGACGATCTGACCAGAGGCGTGGTCGGGTGCTGGGCCTCGGTCTTCGCGGTGGCCACGCTGGAGCGGTTGGAGCGAGCATCCATTGAACCGGGGTCGGTCGCGATGTCTGTGATCGTCCAACCTGCATTGCAACCCTCGGCAGGGGGAACCGCCCGGATTGAGGCGGATGGGGCCATCTCGATCATCGGTACCAAGGGCTCGCCGGCCCCACTGTTGCAGGGCTGGGTGACCGGTCATCAGGCTCGTTGGAAGGATGGCTGGGTTGAGGATGAGCTTATAGAGCTGTTGGGGGCCGAGACGCTAACCGCGATCGCGAGGAGCATGCGATCGGCCGGCGAGCTTTTGGGGGTCACTCAGAGCGAATGGGCGGCAGTCGATGGTGAGGTCTGGTTGCTACAGCTGGGTGCTCCGCCACCTGGCGAACCCGCATTTGCGGGGGTCATGGAGGGTGAGCTCGACGACCCTCATCTGATTCGGCTGGCACGGACTGTCGTTCAGGCTCCCGGCCAGTTGGGAGAGGCCTGGATCCTCCCCTGGGGCCTGGGTGGCTTGCCCGACCCGGTGCCGACGGACTTCGGATCGCCGACCGAGGCTTCGCGTGAGGCGACAGAGCTCTGCGCCCAACTTGCAGGGGAGGTCTGGGGGCTTCCTCCGGAATCGGCCATCGAGGCCGCCAGGAAATGCATCCGGGCTTTGCGGGGGCCAGATCCGGCGAGCGCGATCGCGCAGGTTCGCCGCCTCCGCCCACCGGATGCCATGGCTGGCGGGCGTCTGCTTTCCTTGGTGAGCATGGTTCGAACGACGATGGTCGAACTTGGCGCTGCGGCGGACGCAGAATCAGCCTGGTATCTGGCGAAAGGCGACGTGGACTCGGTGCTCGGCGGGTCCACCCGCGTCATGGCAGCGAGGGTCGGGATCGGCCAATGGGAGCCATTCGTTGCTGCTGTTGTCCTGGTGAACGGGCGTCATCATCGTGGCACCCCGGCCTCATCCGGTGTCGGTGCCGGACTACGGTGTCCGATCGACGACTCAAGCTTGACAGAGTCCTTCCGCGTCCGACAGGTGGCGTCCGCGGTACAGCCAGTGCCTGGCCTGGCGCCGCTGCTCTGGGACGCTGCCGGGCTGGTGACTGCGTCAGGGAGCCCAGCAGCGCATCTATTCGATTCGGCCAGGGCGCTCGGCGTCCCGGCTGTGTGCGGCGTCGATCTTCCCGGGGATAGGCTCGAGATCGTGGCTGTCGACGGCTATGCCGGGGTGGTTTCGTCGCTGCCGCTCCGAGGAGGCGACGATGAGTGATCGGGTCGGTGTGATCGGTCTCGGGGTGATGGGCTCGGCGATGGCCGGAAACCTCCTGAGGGCGGGTCACCGGGTGAAGGGCTTCGACATCGCGCCTGAGAAGATCGCGGCAATGGTTGCGAAAGGTGGGGTCGAGTCGGCGTCGGCGGGTGAGGTTGCGGCCGACTCCGATGTGGTGGTTTTCTCGCTGCCCACTACGTCGTCCCTTTCAGCTGTGGTCACAGAAGTGGCAGCCAACGCCCACAGCGGCCTGCTCTGTCTGGAAACGGGGACCTTCCCCCTCGACGCCAAGACGGCCGCAAGGTCGTCGTTGGCGGCGAAGGGCGTGGAGTTGATGGACACGCCTCTCTCAGGGACGGGTCTTCAGGCGGCGGACGCCACTCTGGTGGTATTTGCCTCTGGCAGTCCGGAGGGATTCGAGCGGGCGCGGCCCGTGTTGGACGCCATCGGGCGATCGACCCATTACCTGGGTGACTTCGGCAACGGGTCGAGGATGAAGTACGTTGCCAACCTGCTGGTGGCGGTGCATAACCTGGCGACCGCCGAGGCTCATGCGCTCGGGATCGCTGCCGGGCTCGACCCGGCCCTGGTCCAGGAGGTCATGACCGATGGGGTCGGGTCCTCGAAGATCTTCGAGATACGAGGCCCAATGATGGTGAACGACGATTACCCAACGGCGGCCCGCCTCGACATCATCCTCAAAGACGCACGGATCATCAAGGACTTCGCAGAGTCGGTCGGTGCGCCAACACCACTTCTCGACGCGGCCATCCCCGTCTACATGGAGTCGAGTAACGCCGGGCTGGGAGACCTCGATGCCGCTGCCCTGTGCCGGTATCTCGAGGAGTTGGGCGGGCTGGTTCGTTGATCGGCCGCCCGCTCCGTCGTCTCGAAGATCCTCGTCTGGTGAGGGGGGAGGGGCGCTACGTCGACGACATCCAGTTCGAGGGAATGGCCCACGCGGTGTTCATCCGAAGCGCAGAAGCCCATGCCTTGATCGATTCCATTTCGTTTGACCCCGCGGGGACCACCGGGCTGATCGGCTTCTTCACGGCCGCGGACCTGGGGGTCGAATCACCGATGCCGGCGCAGAATCAGTCTCCACTCATCCGCCAGCCGATCCGCGCCTCTCCGCTGGCCGTGGGAGAGGTCTGTTTCGTGGGCCAACCCGTCGCAGTCGTGGTTGCCGAGAGCCAGGCCGAGGCCGTCGACGCCGCCGGTCAGGTCGAGGTCGACTACGAGGTGCTCCCTGTTGTCATCGACCACCGACGAGCGCTTGACGACGACGCGCCTCCGGCCCATGTCGGCTCCGAATCGAATCTGGTGGCGACCATCGCGGCCAGATACGGGGATCTCGATGCGGCGTTCCAAGAGGCTGACCATCAGATCTCAATCGATGTGGACCAGCATCGGGGGGCCCTGGCCTCGATGGAATGTCGGGCCGTTGTCGGTCGCTGGGACGATGTGGAGGGTCGGCTGACACTGTGGTCGTCCAGCCAGGCCCCACACGCCGTGCGGACTCTCGTGTCCTCGTATCTCGGCCTCTCTCCGGACGAGTTGCGGGTGATCGCCCCCGACGTCGGTGGTGGTTTTGGGCCCAAAGCGACGGTTTACGCCGAGGAGTACGTGGTGGCGGCGTTGGCCTCGCGGCTGCGCCGCCCCGTGAAATGGACTGAGCGCCGACGCGAGCATTTCGTGGCCACCAACCAGCAACGGGGGCAGAGTGGTCGGGTGGAGGCTGCGGTGGATTCCGAGGGGAGGATCCTCGGGATCCGGGGCCGACTAGTCCACGACATCGGTGCTTTTGTGGCCTATGGGCTCCCAGTTCCTTTCACCACACTCCGATTGATGTCAGGGCCCTACGTGGTCCCGGCACTCGAGGTATCGATCGATGTGGTATTCACCAATGCGTCCCCAACCGGCGCCATTCGTGGCGCAGGGCGACCTAACGCGGTTTTCGCGGTCGAGCGACTCATAGACGCCATTGCCCGAGAGCTCGATCTGAACCGGGCAGAGGTGAGACGGCGAAACTTCATCCCACCGGATGCCTTTCCCTACCGGATAGATATCCCGGCCACCGATGGGAGCCCTACCACTTATGACGGGGGCGACTACCCCGCTGCTATGGAGATGGCGCTGGAGGCGGCCACTGTCGATGAGTTCGAAGAGCGACGTGCCTGGTCGGCACAGCAGGGAAAACTTCGGGGATATGGAATCGCCTCCTATGTCGAGGACACCGGTCTGGGCCCATACGAGGGGGCCCGTATCGAGGTTCTGACCAACGGTGATGTGCTGGTCGAAACCGGGGCGGGCTCCCAGGGCCAGGGCCACGCCACGGTTTTTGCCCAGATCTGCGCCGAACACCTTGGGGTCGACCCCGGAAAGGTCCGGGTGCGGGGTGGGGACACCGGGCGCTACGCCCACGGCATGGCGACGGTGGCCAGCCGCACCGGGGTGACCGCGGCGTCGGCAATCCACACCACAGCGATTGAACTCGCGGGCCTGATCAAGGAGTTGGCGGCGCAGAAGCTGGAGGCGTCACCGGAGGACATCGTTCTGGTCGGTGGTGCTGCGATGGTGGTTGGCCAGCCGGGAACCGAGATCTCACTCGGTGATCTGGCATCCGGTGTTCAACCGAAGCTCGGATCCACTGTGCTGCTCCATCAGGAGCGCCCCGGACTGTCGGTCGAGCGAGTGCTCCCATTCCAAGGGGCCGCCTACGCCTACGGCACCCATATTGCCGAAGTGGAGGTGGACCCGGAGACCGGTCAGGTGACGGTCGTCAATTATGTCGTGGTCCATGACTGTGGCACGGTCCTCAACCCGATGATCGTGGACGGCCAGATCGATGGGGGAGTGGCCCACGGTCTGGGCAATGCGCTTTTGGAGCAAGTGGTATTCACCGAATCCGGTCAGCCGCTCACCACCTCATTCATGGACTATCGGTTGATGACAGCAGTTGATATGCCTCCCCTGACCAAACTCCACACGGAGACCCCGTCCCCGTTCAATCCACTCGGAGCCAAGGGGGCGGGGGAGGGGGGAACCCTTCCCGCCGCCGCGGCCGTCATCTCCGCCATCGAGCACGCCTTGAGCCAGTACGGGATCGTGGTCAATCACCATCCGGTCAGCAGCGAATGGGTGTTCAACGCGATCAGTGGTCGGGGTGCCAGGATCCCCACATAGAATGGACGGCCAAGAGGGTCAGCTTCCCGCCGTGGGGGATCACTTGATCGAGTGATTCCCCGGAAGGTCACGCGGGCGAGGCCAGGGAAGGGTGATCAATTGAAGGATCGTCTACGGCGGTTTGGCCGTCTGGCGGTGGTGGATACCACGCCACTGCGACAGGTGCCCGGCTATAGGTGGTTGTTCCTCGGGATGTTCCTGGCCCAGGCCGGGCGACAGCTCACGGTGGTGGCTGTTCCATTCCAGGTCTACCAGCTCACAGGCTCCACGCTGGCTGTCGGTCTTCTCGGGCTGGCGCAACTCGTCCCATTGTTGGCGGTTGCCCTCGTGGGAGGGGCGCTCGCCGACGCGGTGAACCGGCGCCGGCTGCTGATCCTCACCCAACTGGTGCTCGCTGGCACCGCCGCTGGGCTCTTGTGGAACTCGATCGCCGATCAACCCCTCATCTGGCCTCTGTTCGTCCTCAGTGCTGTCAACGCCGGGGTGTCTGCCATCGACTCTCCGACCCGCGCTTCGATTGTCCCCGGTTTGGTGGGCAGGAGTTTGCTTCCATCGGCCATGGCTCTCAACCAAACGCTGGTCAACGTTGCCAGGGCGGTGTTCCCCGCACTCGGAGGGCTCCTCATTGCGACCGTGGGTCTGGCGTTCAGCTATGGGATCGAGGTCGTCGCCTTCATCGCCGCGGCGCTGGTGATCCGGCGCATCCCCGATCAACCTCCCGTGGGTGGCGGCCGCAAATTCGAGCTTTCGTCGATCACCGAGGGTCTTCGCTATCTCAAGGGGCGCCGGCTGCTCCAGGCCACATTCCTCATCGACCTCAATGCCATGGTCTTCGGCATGCCCACTGCCCTCTTCCCGGCGATGGGAACCACGGTGTTCGGCGGCGACGCCTTCACCGTTGGTCTCCTCTTCGCCGCCCCAGGCGCCGGTGCCCTGCTCGCGGCCCTTACCTCCGGGTGGGTGTCGGTGGTGCGGCGGCAGGGCTATGCCGTCATGGTCGCCGTGATCATATGGGGAATCGCAATCGCGATCTTCGGGCTGACCGAGTTTCTCGGACTGGCCCTGGCGCTGCTGGCGATTGCCGGGGCGGCCGATGTGGTGTCGGCGATCTTCCGGGGGACAATCGTCCAACTGGCCGCGCCTGACGAGCTTCGGGGGCGTCTCTCCTCGATCCACATGGCGGTGGTAGCGGGTGGCCCCCGGCTGGGAGATCTGGAGGCGGGCGTCGTGGCGGCGTTGACTTCGATTCGGTTCTCCGTGGTGTCGGGTGGTCTCGCCTGCATTGGTGGCGCCCTGCTTCTGGGGCGATGGGCGCCCCAATTCGTCGGCTACCGCTACGAGCCCCACTCGTATGACACGCCCACTCCCGACTGGGTTCCCCCGGAGGAGGCATGAATCTCGGCGATGTGCTCGGGCCTGGTCGGCGAGGCGGTGCCGATGAGACTGTTTAGCTCAAGAGATCCCGAACAGGCGAGCCGCGTTCCCCCCGGATATCTCGGCTCGGTCCTCGTCGGTGATCCCGTCGGTAGCGGCGATCAGGCCACGAGGATCTACTTCGCTCATATCGAAGGGAAAATCGGTTCCCAGCATCACCCGATCCACTCCGACCACTTCGATCAAATGCCTCAGATAGAGAGGTTGGAACACCATCGTGTCGTAGAACAGGCCTCGCATGTAATGGCTGGGGTTGTGGTCGGGGATATGAATCCGGGTCTCGGGCCTGACCTCCCATGTGTGATCGGCGCGGGCGCTGTAGAAGGGCAGGTATCCCCCTCCATGGAGCAAGACCAACTTGATGCCCGGGTGCTCCTCGAACAGGCCGCTGAAGATCATGCGGGTCGCAGCCACCATCGTCTCCAGGGGGTTCCCGATGCAGTTGGTGAGGAAGTAGTCACCGAATCTGTGGCCTTCCGTATAGCCGCTGGGGTGGAGGATCACAGGTATGCCTTTGGCCTCCACCGCTGCCCAGAATGGTCGGAATCGCGGCTCGTCGAGGTTGCGCCCGTTGATGGTCCCTCCAATCTGGAGACCCTTGAACCCCAGGTCGTCGATGGCGCGATCCATCTCGGCTATGGCGAGGTCGATGTCCTGCATGGGAACCGTGGCCCCCATCCCTACGAACCGATCGGAGTTGGCGGCCACCGTCGCCGCCAGGTTGTCGTTCTGGATCCGCGACGACTCCGCCCCGGCTCGTGCGGGGGCCCAGTAGGAGTACTCCGAAACGAAGGTTGCCAGGCCCTGGAGGTCGATTCCCATCCTGTCCATGTGCTCAATACGGGCGGCCGGGTTGGTCAGGGACTCCGCAATGGCGGGGTACATCACCGCGTTGTGGGCCCTGGAATCCTCGCCCATGAAGTAGTCGTACGGCTCGTCTCGGGGCCGTCTGTGCATCGCGACCGGGACGCGGCTCGCCGGTGTCGACATATGGCAATGGATATCGATCGTCTTCATCGTGACGGTCGCCTCCGTCGGTTGGCTGCGGGCACCCTAACCGGACCGCGTCCTGCGGGATATCTGACATGAGCCGCCCGGTCAAGGATCTCTTTTGGTCCCGTGGTCGAGCACACGGAGAAGGCCGGCCGACCCGGCTGGGCATCTACACCCTCCTGGTGACAGTCGTTCTCGTGCTTGGTCTCAACTGGCCCGTGATGGCCACTGGCATCCAGGCGATCACACCTCTTTGGATGGGGGCCTTCAGAGTGGCTGGCGCGGCGATCGTGGTGATCACCATCGGTGTGGTGAGAGGCAAGCTTGCCTTGCCGCTGCGCGCCGACCTCCCGATATTGATTTCCCTGGCGGTATTTCGCCTTGCCGCTGTTTTCGTCCTCGTCTTCACCGCGCTCCAACTGGTGCCACCCGGCAGGTCGTCGGTAGTGGTGTGGACCACGAGTTTGTGGACGGTTCCGATAGCTGCCATCTTCCTCGGCGAGCGGATGAGCGGGCGGAGATGGGTTGGCCTCCTTCTCGGCATCGCCGGGGTCATCGTGGTTTTCGAGCCGTGGAGTTTCGACTGGGACAACCGGGGGGTGGCTCTCGGCCACGGGCTCCTGATACTCGCCGCGATCACCAACGCCGCGACTTCGGTGCACATCAGGCGTCATCGCTGGGCTATCACCCCCCTCGAAGCCATCCCGTGGCAGTTGATCGGAGCCACCGCCCTCCTCGTCGTCCTGGGCTTGGCCGTTGAGGGTGTCCCGGCGATCCATTGGACGCCGCAACTGATATTGGTCGTCCTCTACCAGGGGGTCCTTGCCACGGGGATCGCATTCTGGGCCCAGATCGTGATTCTGCGGAATCTGTCGGCAGTCTCGACGAATCTGACCCTCATGGCGGTTCCGGTGGTCGGGGTGGTCTCCTCTGCGATCCTGCTCGGTGAGCAGATAACGGTGTCCCTCGCCATCGGCTTGGTGCTGGTGGTGATCGGCGTAGCCATCAACCTCCTCGCCGAGAAGGGCAAGGAGGGATTCGGGCCTCCGGTTGTCGAGAGCGGCGTTGGCTGACGGACTTGCTCAGTGAGAGTTGTCGTAGGCCGTGATCGAGGTCTTGAGGTGCTCCGTCAACGCCTTTACCGCGGCTTCGGCATCGCGATGCTCCAAGGCATCGAGTATCTCGGCATGGCCGTGGTTCGCCTCCGCCCGCAGTTCTGGGTTGCTCGTGAGGGATGCCCCGATGTACATCACCGACGCGTCCTGGAGGTTTCGGATGATGCCGGCCAGCCGCGGCGAGGCAGCTGTTTCGTAGATCGCCATGTGGAACACCCGATTGCGGTCCACCCACTCTACGGAATAAGGCTCGTCGAGCATCCGCTGATGTAGCCGGCGCAATCGCTCCAACAAGGTGTCACTCACCTTGGAAACTGCCTGACGCATCGCCAACGGCTCGAGCACGGTCCGGATCGCGTAAATGTCGTGTACATCCTCGGAGCTGAGCTCGGACACGATCGCACCCCGATGGGGGTCGAACTGGACCAGTCCTTCTGTGGCGAGGTCGCGGAGAGCCTCGCGTACCGGTGTGGTGCTGACCTCCAACATTGCCGCCAACTCCGCCTGGACCAAACGACTGCCACTCGCCAGCTCACCGTTCAGGATCGCCCGACGAAGCACCCCGCGCACGTATTCGTGTGTCGTCTGACGGGTGGCCGCAAAGCCGCCTTCGGGAGGGGAGATCTTCAGCTCTGGGGTCTGCTCCATCCGTCGCATCTTAGGTCGACGAAGGCTGCTCGTTTCTACCCCCTTCGGGTGATTTACCATCCGCTTTCCCTACCCAGGAGAGACGTGAGAGCTGTGAGAGTCGTCGGGCCGGGCGGCATCGAGGTGACGGACGTCCCCGAGCCCAACGACGACCCGGGATTACTGGTCCGTGCGCACCAGGTTGGGATCTGTGGCACCGACGTCAAGATCCTGGCCGGGAAGATCCCGGTCGACTACCCGCGGATCATGGGTCATGAGATGGTGGGCGAGATCGTCTCGGCGCCGTCGGGCTCGCCCTACGCGATCGGCACCCGGGTGTTGGTTGATCCCGGAGTGGCCTGTGGTTGGTGTGACCTGTGTCGAGCGGGGAGATTCAACATTTGTCGCAACGGTGGTCTCATGGGCCGGGATGTCGACGGGGTGTTCACCGAGTATGCGACCGTTCCCGTCAACCGCGTGGTCGCGGTGCCGGACATCGTGTCGGACCGGGCGTCAGGGGTGCTCCAAGTCCTGGGCACCTGCATCCACGCAGTGAAAACCGTTCACTCGTTTCCGGGTCAGGTGGCCATCGTGATCGGTCTCGGGGTCGCCGGCCAATTGATCACCCAGTTACTCACGCTCGAGGGCGTGACGGTCATCGGCACCACCCGCTCCGAGTGGAAACGCCGGCTTGCCCTGGAGTGTGGCGCAGTGTCCGCGGTGGCTCCTGCCGAAGTCAGACAGGTGTTGGACGACCTGACCGAGGGGCGCGGGCCCGACCTGGTCGTCGAGGCGGTAGGCACCGAGGCCACCCTCGCCGAGTCGATCGAGTTGGCTGCGATTGGTGGCGAAGTCCTGGTCTATGGCACCCTCACCTCCGGGAATCGGGGTCTTCCCTACTACCACCTCTATCACAAGGAGCTCACTCTTTACAACCCTCGCGCCGCGGTGGTTGGCGACTATGCAGACGGTGTTGCCCTCGCCGCCCGGGGAGCACTCAGCCTGGAACCGATCGTGACCCATGTGCTCGAGTTGGAGGAGGCGGCAAAGGCCTTCGAGTTGGTCCACGACCCGGCTTCCATGAAGGTCCTGATGAGGGTGGCGTAAAGGGATGACGACGACAACCGACGTTGTTGTTGCCGGAGGAGGACATAACAGCCTTGTCACGGCGGCGTATCTCGCCAAGGCCGGGTACGAATGCATCATCCTTGAAGCCAGGTCGGTTCCCGGTGGAGGAGCGATCACCGAGGAGCTGTTGCTCCCCGGGTATAGATTCGACACTTGCTCCACCGGTCACACGCTTCTCCAAGCCAACCCACTGATCCGCGACGACGAGTTAGGCCTCGTGTCGCAGTATGGGCTTTCGTATGTCGATCCCGATCCGGTCGCTCATGTGGCCTTTCCCGATGGGGAGTCTCTCACGATGTGGCTTGACCTAGACCGTACCTGCGAGGAGATCGCCCGGTTTTCGGATAAAGACGCCGTCTCCTACAGGCAGCTTCTTTCCGAGTACGACGAGGTCAAATCGATTGTGGGGGCGACGCGCTTTCGCCCTGTCGGCCATGGGCCGAGCGCCGAGGAAGCGCTGGCAGGTCATCCCCGCCGCGGGGTATGGATGCGGCGAATGGTCCTGAGCGCAACCGACGTGATCCGTAAGGAGTTCGACGATGCCCATGTCCGCGCCTTCATGGGATGGATGGCGTCACAGACCGCGGTCCCCATCGACGGGGCAGGAACCGGTCTGCTCGCCTACCAGATCGTGAGTGGCCGGCAGGCGCGAAGTTGGTCGCTGCCGGTGGGCGGCTCTGGCCGTCTCATCGATGCTCTCGTGGGGTTCCTCGACGACCACGGCGCCACCATCCGCTGCGACGAGCCGGTGAAGGATCTGGTACTTGAGAATGGTCGGTGCGTCGGGGTTCGCACCGAGGCCGGCGAGGAATATCGGGCACGGCACGCCGTCGTGTCCACGATTCACGTCAAGCATCTCGTCGACATGGCCCCGTCCGATGCCTGGGGCGAGGACTTCGTATACGGGGTCGAGACATATGACCCCGGCGTCCCTTTCTTCGCCTGCTACTTCGCGGCTACCGCCCCACCGATCTTCACCACGTCGGACGGCGGCCGTTCCGCGGTATCCGCCGGTCTCGCCGGATGGCTGGATGACCAGGTACGCGCTGGGCGCGAGGTCTCGGACGGCAGATTCGTCGAGGACCCGGGATTCGTCCTGGTGGCAACGCCCACCTTGGCCGACGCCGGCCGCACACCGGAGGGCAGGCACACCGTGAAGATCGTGACTTTCAACTGTTACGACCACCCTGACGGTGGACCGGCCCATTGGGACGAGATCAAGGAGGCACACGCCGACCGGTTATTGGCCCAGGTCCAGAGATTCGCCCCCAACTTCTCAGATGAGGTCATCGAGGGCCGTCTGGTCAAGTCTCCCCTCGACATCGAGAGAGGAAACCGGCACATGGTCAACGGTGCGCCCCACGGGGGGGATCGTCGAATAGCCTTCGTTGGCGCCCAGCGCCCGGCTCCCGGTTGGGCACAGCACCGGATGCCAATCCCGGGCCTTTACCAAACCGGAGGGACGACTCATCCTGGCGGATCGATCACCGGTGCCCCTGGCCGCAACGCGGCGATTGTCCTCCTCCAGGACCTGGGGCGCGATCCGGCCGACCTCATGGGCTCGTTATGAGGGCCTGGGACGAGGATCAAGGGCACTTTGACCCGGAGAACGGCTGTCGGAGACGGTGGACAGGGTCGGCGCCTATCGCGACGCAGGAGCCGACCACGCCTTGGTCAGCTTCTCGCCGCCTACGGACCGAGAGCTTCCCGCGGCCGTCGCCGCCCACTCGATGCCTGACCCCTGACGTGGGGTCAGCGGGTGAGCTTCTCGGCCAGCCAGCGGAAGGTGGCAGGTGCCCAGTCGTCGAAGTACTCGAAGGCGCAATGGCCGGCATCGGCATAGACCCGGGCCTCCTTGCCGGTGGGTGGCCCATGCTCGAGCATGAAGTAGATGTTCCCGATCGGAGCCAGGTGATCGAGCTTCCCATTGATCATCAGCACCGGCATCGTGATGTTGTCCAGGATGCCCAGCTCTGAAAGCGCCCATCGAGCGAAGTTCTCGTCCTCCTTCTCTCTAGAGGTCGGAGCGAAGGCCGGCGGCCCACCCGGTTCACCGAAGGCCCAAGCGGCCCGGCGGTTGGCGTGTTCGATGAATTCTTCGAGCTCGGAATCGGTCATTCGATAGCCGAAGGGGTGCCCGGCGTTGGCCACCACCGCCTTCACTTTCTCTGGGGCAACTCCGGCGAGTTGCATGACCGAGTAACCGCCCCGCGATATGCCGAAGGCACCGACCCGTTCCGCGTCGACCTCTGGTTGTTGCGCAATCCAGTCGAGGGCGGCTTCCCAAGCCGACACCGACTCCGGTGCCCAAGGAAACGGATTCTCTCCGGTACCCGGGCCGTCCATCACCAAGGAGGCCATCCCGTCGTCCAAGGCCATCTCCCCGGCCCACCCCCGGTCCTCCTTGAAGACATCCGCCCCACACATGATCAACACCGCAGGGACCGGGTTGCTTGGCGACGCTTGCGGAGGGGCACGGAAGTGGGATCTGACCACCATTCCCTGATGGGGGACCTCCACGACCTTTAGCGGGGGGTCCAGGTGGAGACAGGCCTTGCGGTAAGCGCGGGCACAGTCATCGCTCACTTCCCGTTTGAGGGGGGTGATCTCACCGGGGAAACGCCCGATCGAGTAATAGGTCTTTGCCTGGAGATAGCTGTGGCGCGCCCCGCTGTCGTCGCCCAGGGCTTCGAGGCGGTCACCCTCGGCCTCGTGTCGTTCTCCGACCTCCCGCCAGGCAGGCACCCAAAGGTCCTGGGTGGTCCCCTCCAGACTGGCCACGACTGCCTGTAGCTCCTCGATGTCCTCGATCATGGAGAACCAGCGCCGGTAGAAGCCTCCGTGTTGGACGACGAAGGGATCCTCCGACGGTGCAAAGCCGAGTTCGACCATTCCCCCGTTCACACCCGCACCGAAATCGCCGGGAGCGGTGTCAACTCGAAGACGACCTCCTGACCCGGCTCGATGGCCAGCGGCGGGACGATGGAGCCGGTGATCACCACCTCCCCGGCCCGGAGCCGCTCACCCGCAGCGGCGAGCAACAAACCCGCATGACCAACCACCTCGATGAGGTCGCCGGTGAGCCTCTCGAGGTCGCTGGTATTGGCCACTTCGATCCCATCTTGGGTGACGCGGGCCAGCATGCCGTCTCGGGTCCCGCCGCCACGCGCCGGGTGTGAAGCTCCAAGGATTACGGCGCGATGAAAGATGTTGCCGGCGAGGATCTCCTCGATGTCTTCCGAAGGAGGGTGGATATCGGCCAGCTCGATGGCGGCGCCGACTCCGGCGATGGCCTCGGCCACGCGGGTGGAGCCAGGCTCGACATCGCGGCCGATGTGGACCGCGATCTCAGGCTCTGCCACCGGACGTCTCCATCCCACACATGACACCGTGCTGCTGGGGGGGAACGTCGTGGCTTCGGCGAGAAACCCGAGCAAAGGCCCGGAAAGCCCGAAGCGAGCGAGCGATGACGGTGCGCCGAACGCGAGCTTCCATCCGATCGCCCGTTCACCGCCGGCGAGGCGCACGGATCGCAGCGCCAGCATCCGCTGAATGCCCTGCCTCACCTGAACGTTGTTCCAGTCGGGCAGCGTCACGACGGGTTCGCGGTGGCCTCGGTTTCGTAACCCGCCGCCTCCAGGGACCCTGCACCGGTCCAACCCCACACCAGCACCACATCGGCGTCGCTCGTGTTGTCGAACCCGTGCCAGTGGCCCCGCGGGGTGAATATCACGTCGCCCCTCCCCGACGGCTCAGTGCCGTGGTCCGTGTAGATCATGCCCTCACCGGCAAGAACAAGAAAGAACTCATCGGCGTTGCCATGTCGGTGGCGGTCGTGGCGCGCCCCAGGAGGGAGGACCGTCCAACCGAGCAGGAAATCGGCGGAACCGGCTGTCGCATTGTCGATGAGGAACTGGACCTGCATGTCGACCCAGCCGTCCTCCGACCGCAGACCGGGTACCCGAGGCACGGCGCTGACGTTGGTGCGAAAGGGCTCCAATCAAGACATCCCGCTGAGCATGTGGTAAACGTCGAACACCGTCACAAAGTCCCGGTGGTCGATCCCGCGACCGCGGCAAGCATTGAGCAGCTCGTTGGACACAGCGGCGAGCGGCGCAGGTGTGCCCTGACGTCGGGCTACTTCCAAGGCGAGCAGGATGTCCTTCTGCTGAAGAGTGACATCCGCGAGCGGCTTGTCTGGCATGTTCCCCTCGAGGATAAAGGGGCCTCTGTATCCCATGACAGGGGAGGCGACAACGCTCTTTAGCATCGCATCGACCGCCACCGAGCGCGCCACCCCTGCCTTCTCGGCCAGAGCAACGGACTCGCAGAAAGCAACCATCTCGACGATCAGCGTCAGGTTGACGGCGATCTTCATCATGACGGCCTGGCCACTGTCGCCGATGTAGCTCACCTTCGAGCCTATGTCGTACAGCACCGACTCGACCCGTTCGAAGGCGGCGCGATCGCCGCCCACCATGGTCGATGCAGTCCCCTGGGCCAAGGTGATGGGGCTGCCAGACATCGGCGCGTCGAGCATGATGAGCCCGGCCGCCGCGAATTCCGAAGCAATCCCCCGGCTGACCTCCGGATCGATGGTGCTCATGTCGAGGTAGACGGAATCGGAAGAGAGGCCGGCGATCACACCATCGTCGCCCAGGGCCACGGCTCGTACGGCCGCGGCGTCGGTCACGATTGAGAACACGATCTCCGATACGGCGGCTGCCCCGCGCGGTGTGTCAGCCCAGGCCATCCCATGCGTCATCAGATCGGCGCCCTTGGCTGCCGTCCTGTTCCACCCGGTTACCTGATGACCGGCGTCCAGCAGTCTGCGGACAACCCCCTGGCCCATGTCACCGAGCCCGATGAAACCGATTTCCGCAGCCACCCTCCTTACGATTCGCGACATTGTACAGCCGCGAGCTTGCAGCAGGCAGGGTCGATGCCTCGCTCACGGCTAGCTCAAACCGTCGCTCACCTCGGCGTCTTCGGGCCTCAACTCCAATCCGGCCGACTCGGCCTCCATCGTGAGCAGCCGCATGAAGTCCTCGTCGCCGTAACCCCGGCCGATCATGGCCACGATCATCTGGTGAACCAGGGCCGCGGTGGGAAGGGGTACTCCGTGCTGTCGGCCGGCTTCAAGCCCGAGCTCGAAGTCCTTGCGGAGCAGGTGCCCAGTGAAGCTCGGGGTGAAGTCGAGTTTGACGATCGCCGGCGTCTTGTAGTGAGTGAAGGTGGAGCCCATGACGCTCATGTTGATGAACTCCATGTAGTCGGCCCGGGAGACTCCCGCCCGTTCTGCCAGGGTCGCCGTCTCCGCCAGGGTCTGGCTTACGATCCCCAGCAGCAGGTTGTGACAGATCTTGACCAGACGCGCCGCATCGCCTTCGCCGACGTACGACACGCCCCCTCCGAACATCTCGAGATAGGGCCGGGCCTTCTCGAAGGCTTGGATGGGGCCGGAGGCGACCACAGTCAGACGTCCCGACTTCACCACTTTCGGGTTACCACTCACCGGAGCGGCCAGCAACTGGCACCCCCGTTCAGCGGCAGCCATACGCACCTCTTTCGAGGCATCGGCCGAGACGGTCGAGGCATCGATCAGAATCTGGGGGGCGAGGCCCGGAACCGAGAACAGACCCTCCGGTCCCGTGGTCACCTCGAGAAACGCAGTCGGATCGGACACCATAGTGAAGACCAACTCGCGATCGGCCAATTTGGCAGGGGTGTCCACCACGGTGGCACCGAGGGCGCCGAGATGAGCCACCTTCTCCCGCGTTCGGTTGTACACGCTCAGGTCGACGCCTGCATCCAGCAACCTGAGGCACATGGCCGCGCCCATGCGACCGGCCCCGATCCAGCCAAGCGTCATACCCGACATTCTCGGTCCTGCCTTCCTTGCAAACGATTGTGACAAGTCTGGCCCATCACAGTCGAGATTGGAATTGGTGGAAAGCCGGCCAAGCTAGCTTCGCGCAGTTGGTAGGGCCAGACCGGCCTCGGTTTCAGCCAGATATTCCCGGTGACCCAGACCCATGGTCTTGATCCAACGTTGTTGGCCAAGGGTCAGACCGATGAAAAATCCCAGCTCGACCAGCTCCGGTTCGGTGAAATACTCGTGGAGATCCTTCCAAAGCCGGTCGTCGGCAAGGCCGGCATCCCAGGCAATTGCTTGCGCATAACGCAACGCACTTCGCTCCCGTTCGCTGTACCGATCGGATCGCTCGAAGTCGACAATTTCGTCGATCTTCGGCTCATCCACCACTGCCCGGGCCAGCTCCGATCGCTGGGTCCCGCAATACTCGCAATCAACTGTCTTGGAGACGTACAGCCGGCACAGCTCCTTGGTGGCGTTGTCCAGCACCCCGTTCTCGAAAGCCGCCCGCCAGGCCTCGGTGAACACCCGCAGCACCTCGGGGACATGGGCTCTGACCGCCTGGCTCTCGGGACGCGGGGTACCGTGATCGCGGGCGTAATCCAGGTAAGCCTGCGATCTCTCGTCGAGCTGTTCGTATGGGCGATAACTGATTCTTGGCATCAATGGCCTCCTCTATTCAGGTCTTCAGCCAATAGTCAAGTCGCTGGCCAGCAGGCCGTTGTGACCCCGGCCACGACAATGTCGAAATCGGGCGCCATGTCACTCAATCCCAATCGAGAAAGCTTGGCAGATGCCCACGTTCGCGCAACGTCCCAACCACCCCCAAGGGGAAGAACATCAACACGACGAGCAGCATTACCCCGGTCACCACGATGTTCAGCTCGTTCGAACCGAACTGAGAAACGGAGATCTCGTTCAGGGCGACCAGCAGAATGGCTCCTACGACCGGCCCGGAGACAGTGCCCCGACCGCCGATGATCGCCATGAGCACCATCTCAGCAGCAATTGCGATTGTGAAAAAGATGGTGGGTCGGAGGTAGGTGAGGGAGTAACCCCAAACCGCCCCCGCCGCCGCTATGAAGAAGGCACTGATGGAGAAGGCAGCGATCTTCATCCGGCGGGTGTCGATGCCGGCTACCTCGGCCTTGGTCTCGTCCTGGGCGATGGCCCGCAGCGCCAGACCGAACTTGGAGTGGGCCACCCGATAGCCGAGGTACACCGAGCCGATGGCAATCACCAGCATCGCGTAATAGAAGGGGACCTTCACCGTCTCCAGTGGGAAGGGGGGTAGCGGGAGGCTCAGCCCGTTGGAGCCGCCTGCGAACTCCCAGTTGTCGAACAGCAGCCCCACCATCAGCAGCAGGGCGATCGTGGAGATGATGAAAGCCGGCCCCCGGGTGCGGAGGGTGACCAACCCGACGACGAAACCGAAAACGACCGCGATGAGACCGGCGATCGGGAATGTCAACAACGGTGAGAGACCAAAATAGAGGAGGATCAGTCCCGAGGCATAGCCACCGATGCCATAGAAGACGTTGTGACCGAGCGATATGTACCCGGTGAACCCACCGATCAGGTTCCACGAGGAGGCCAGGGCCACCCACATCAGCCCGACCATTCCGATCTGGAGCACATAGTTGTAAGGCTGGCCGATCAGGGGCCGGGCCAGGGGCAGTAGGACGAGAAACAGGGTGACGATGATCACAACGAGGTAGCCACCGCGGGAAGAGGCGGCCTCTTTCGTCGGCCGGGTCGGAGTGCCGGCGGGATCCACCTTCTCGAGCTTGGTCATCAAACCCTCGTTTCCTGGCCGAACAGACCCCTGGGCCGGATCAGGAGTATCAGGAACAGGGCCCCAAAGAAGGTCATCGGCGACCAGGTCGGCCCGAATTGATCGCTGATCAGTGCCGCCGTCACGGCCAGAAGCAACGCCCCGATCACTGCGCCCTTGATACTGCCCAGACCGCCAAGGACGATCAGCGAAAGCAGGATGGCGATCCATCGCCAATGGCTATTCGGGAAGAAGGGGAAGAGGAAGCTGATCAACGAGCCTGAAGCGCCGGCCAATGCCATGCCAATCCCAAAGGAGAGGGTGGACACACCCCGGACATTGACCCCGACGATCTGGGCGGCGGTGCGGTTCTGCATGGTGGCCCTTACCGCGTAACCGGTGCGCGTGAGCCTGAGGAAGGCACCAAGACCGGCGAGCAGCACCAGGCTGGTGATCGAGGCATACAGCTGGGCCTTGGGTATGAACAGGTCCCCGATCAGGATGGCCTCCGTGCTGTAGGGAGGATCCGTGGTTCGAAACGTCCCGGTGAAGAAGAAGCCGAGCAAGCCTTCGACGATGAGGGCGACGGCGAAGGTTAGGAGGACCGTCATCTCACCGAAGCGCGGGCTCGATTCGATAGGGGGGAAAAGGAAGCGATAGATCAGGACACCCAGCAGAAACATGGCGGGCATGATCACCACGAGTGATAGAAACGGGTCCCAGCCGGGCCCCTGAAACAACAGGTAGGCCATGTAGGCGGCGACGACGATGAACGCACCGTGGGCCAGGTTGACGATCCGCATGACACCAAACATCAGGGTGAGACCGGACGCCATCAGGGCATAGACGCCGCCCAGCAACAGTCCGAGGATGACGACCTGGATGGTGTGGGTCACGACTCCTCCCCCTGGTCGGTGGGGGGGTGGCTTCCGGCCAGCTGACGCCCCAGGTACAGCTCACGGATCCGGGGGTCGTCCAGTATCTCATCAGAAGGCGCCTCCAGTCGCAACACCCCGAGATCGAGGAGAAAAGACCAATCGGTGGCCGCCAGGCCCCTGACCACATTCTGTTCCACCAGCAGCAGGGTGATTTGGAGTTCGCCGAGCCTGCGGATGATGTCGAATATCTGATCTGCCACCTGTGGGGCCAGACCCAGGCTGGGCTCATCGATCATCATCACTCGAGGCTGGATCATGAGTGCCCTGCCCAGCGCCAGCATCTGCTGCTCTCCACCCGACATCGTCACTGCGTGTTGGCTGGCCCGGTCCGCGAGCACCGGGAACATCTCGAACACCTGTTCCATTCGGTCGGACAGAACGGCGCGGTCGCGTTCGAGAAACCCACCCATGATCAGGTTCTCGCGCACTGTCATCTCAGGGAACAGACTCCGGTCCTGGGGGACGTAACAGATCCCGGTGGCCAGGACCAGGTCGGGCCTCATCCCGCCGATCGGTTGGCCGTCGAACAGGATCTCGCCCCGACGCGGTTGGAGCAAGCCGGCCACGGTCTTGAGCAACGTCGACTTGCCGGCGCCGTTGGGGCCGATGATGCAGTAAGCGGTGCCCGATTCCACCGACAACGACACCCTGTTGAGGATGTCGGGCCCGTAGCCATACCCACTGCTCACATCTTTGACTTCGAGCAATGCCATCAGGCTTTACCCAGGTAAGCGTCGAGCACCCGATGATCCTTCTGGATGACGTCGGGCGGGCCGGTGAGCAGCACTTCTCCGTGCGCCATCACCACGATGGACCGGCACAGACTCATCACCAGGTCCATGTTGTGCTCGACGATTAGAAAGGTCAGCCCCTGGCCGTTGAGAGTCCGGATCCGTTCCATCATCCGCTCGAGAAGAGCGGGGTTGATCCCGCCGGCCGGCTCGTCGAGCATGACCAGCTTGGGATCGGCCATCAGAACCGAGGCGAACTCGAGCAGCTTTCGCTGACCGAAGGAGAGGGTCTTGGCCTTCTCTTCGGCTAGTTGGGCGATCCCGACGAAGTGGAGCAGTTCCATCGCCCGTTCTTGCTCATGGCGAAACACCCGGGGCCCCAACAATTGGCTGAGGCTCCCGCGTGCCGTGGGCACCACCATGTTCTCCAGGACGGACATCTCACCGAGCTCACGCGTGATCTGGAAGGTCCGGCCCACACCGTGTCTCGCGACCTTGTGTGGCATGAGACCGGTGATGTCTGTGCCCTCGAAGCGAACGATCCCCGCGTCGGGTCGGAGGACTCCGGAGATCATGTTGAAGGCTGTGGTCTTGCCGGCTCCGTTCGGTCCGATCAGCCCGGTGATGACTCCGGGCTCGACTGTGAAGGAGCAGTTGTTGACCGCCTGCAAACCGCCGAACACCTTGGTCATGCCGGCGACGTCAAGTAAAGGCATCAAGTGGCACGCTGCGTTCGTCCGTCAAAAGCGGCACGCGGCCCGGAGTTGGCGATCACTCACCACTCGCGTGCCGCGCGCCAATTACCACGTGTTTCTTCTACCACTCGGGCTTGGGGTAGACCAGATCGGTGGTGCCCTCGAATTCCCCGACCGGGTAGGCGAAGTCCAGGGTCCCGTTGTCCCATTGAGTCATGATGACCGAACGGTCGATCGGCACTCCACGCTCGTCCCAGTAGAAGTCACCGAGGATGGTCTTCACCGGGTCGTCGGCGGTGCGGCTCGCCAGCCAGTCCCGCATCGCAGCCTGGTCGGTGCCACCGGTGGCCTCTATGGCCTGGGTCATCCCCTGGCAGACGGCAAACGGGATTGCCTCGTCTTCGTCGGGGTCCCGGCCGTACTCCGCATTCCAGGCCGCGATGAAGTCGGCATTGGTGTAGGGCTCACCCAGCAGGGTGCCTTCCCAGTTCGCCGCCAGGTGATAGGCGCTGTGGATCACCGTTCCGTTGGATGCCTCCTGGAGGTTGTCGTAGAACTCGATCTGGGTTCCCTGGGAGAAGTAGGCGAACTCGGGCTGATAGTCGACGGTCTGCAACGCCTTCACCAAGGAAATCGCCTCATCGGGAGAGGCGGTGGTAACCACCAGCATGTCGGCGTCGGCCCCCTTGATCGAGTTGGCCAATGTCACCCAGTCGGTGAAGTCGACCGGCCACTGCTCTTCGAAGACACTCTCGAACCCGTAGTCGGCCAGATAGCCCGGCGCCAGGCTGATGGTGTCCTCGCTATCGGGGAAGCTGATCTCACCACCGACCAAGCCGTTGATGATGGCGGCGGCGAAGAAGTCATCGGCATACACCATCGCCACCGTCTCCGGGTAGTCCTCCTCAGCGATCACACCTGTGTCCCGATAATGCTCGAGCATCTGGAACACATTCTGACCGATGCCCTCCGCAGTTTGCTGCTGGAAGTAGAAGATGTTCTGGTAACCGCGTTCCCAGATACGCGAGGCTCCCCCGGAGGCGACCGGGTAGACATACCCGGCCTGCTCCGCCACCGATGTAGTCGGGAAGCTGATCAGGCTGGAGAATGTCCCCAGAAGGGCGTCGACCTGGTCGACGTTGATGAAACGCTCATACTGGGTCACGGCAACTTCTGGGTCGGAGCGGTTGTCCTCGATTATCAACTCGACCGGCCGTCCCAGAAGTCCGCCCTTCTCGTTGATGATGTCGACGCAGAGTTGGTAGCCGTCCCGGTGTTTGGTGCCAGGGTTCTGGAAGTCACCGGTAAGCGGAACCGATGCGGCTAGGACGATCGGCTCACCTGCGGCAGCGGTGGTGTCGGTCGCCCCCTCCGTGGTCTCGGTGGGCGCCGCGGTCGTGCCGCTGGTGGCTTCGGTAGTTGTGGTGGTGGTGTCGCCTGCACAGGCGGCAACCGTCAGTGATAGGGCGGCCAGCCAGATCACCCACCTTGAGGAACTCCTCATCACGTTCTCCTCCCAGGGTTCTTGGGTCAGTCTTTAGAGCGATAGCCAGCTATAGGCTGCGCCGCAATCGACTGTAGCAATCGTTTGTAATGGCTGACGGCCGGAACCTGCGATTTGGGCTTTGCGATTCACAGCTTGGGGAATCTCATTCCCCGATCGGCCCCGTGGAGCGGCGCACCACCAGGGACGGGGTCAGCTTGATCGATACTGGCTGTGACCCGTTCGTGTCGTTGATGAGATCGAGCAGCAATTCGGCCGCCCTAACTCCGATCTGATAATGAGGGATCCGGACGGTGGTGAGAGGTGGGGAGAGCTTGTCGGCGAAAGGCATGTCGTTGTATCCCACCACCGACACCTCACCTCCGATCGAGCGGCCGATGTCGTTGAGGACGTCGTAGCAGCCAATGGCTATCAAGTCGTTGGCAGCCACAACGGCCGTGAAGTCAGCGCGTCGGTCGAGAATGGACCAGAAGGCTTTGGCGCCGGGATCCTCGTGATACCAGTCAGCGAAACTCACCAATTGGGGGTCGGTGTCGAGACCCATGATCTTCATCCAGGCGAGAAAGCCCTGGTATCGGCTCAAACCTGTGGAGAGATGCTGGGGACCACCCACGTGGGCTATGCGGGTATGACCCAGCTCCACCAGGTGTTGGACCGCCAGGCCAATACCGGCATGATCATCGGTCGTCACCGATGGCACCTGTTGATCATCGACCGTCCGGTTGACAAGGACCAACGGCAATCCGGACGCCACCAGCTCAGCGATGGCGGGGGTGTGGCGGTGGGCGGTAGCAAGGATCAGCCCATCTACCCGTCGGTTGATCATCGAGGCGAGCAGATGCTGCTCGCGTTCGGCGTCGTTGTCGGTATTCCCGAGGATCAGGGTGTAGTCGGCCGCCCCAAGGGTGTCCTCCATCGCTCGGACGATGGGGGGGAAGAGGGGGTTGGTGAGATCGGGGAGAAGCATGCCGATCGAGAAGGTCTTGTTGGTCTTGAGCCCGCGGGCCATAGAGTTGGGCCGGTAGCCGAGATCCTTGGCGGCCCTTATCACCCGCTCGGCGGTGTCCTCGTTGACCAGGTCCCGGGTGGCGGGATTGAGCGCCCGGGAGGCAGTTGAGGGATGCACCTCGGCCCGATGGGCGACCTCACGGAGTGTGACAGCCCGCTGCATGAGCCAAGTCTACAAACGCGGACCAGGCTCGACGCTGGTCGAGGTGATCGCCTGCGGCATTTGGACCTGTTCTCGACTGTGTTGGAATTGCCAAACCCTTAGCCGGAACGACCAGCACCTGGTGGCCCAAAGTTGGCGAGGTCGTCGTCTCTCTCATCCCTCCAAACATGTCCACTGGGTATTCCTCGAACTCATAGGCCCCGCGGTGCCGGCCGGCAACAACCTCGGTCGCCTCGCACTGTTCTGCGGGTTGTCGTGGCTTTATCTCATGGTCGTCGTCCTAGTACGCATGGTGACCTGCTGGCGACACGCCGCCTGTCCCTCGCCTGCTTGATGGCCCTGGGTGGCTGGTGATCACTCTCGCCGTGCCCCAGTTCACGTCCGGGCTCCGGCCAACCTCATTACTCAACCCGATCGTCGACTCGGTCAACGCCTCTCAACGGTTCTTCCAGATCGCGGCGATCGCGCGGCACCTATTCGGTGGCCGAGCCGTACAAGGAGGCGAGCGGACGATTCTCTCCACCGCCGTCGCCGAACCGGTCTGGCTGGAGAATCGGCGCAGGATGGGAATGTCGGGAGAGAGGAGCAGGCGCTGACCGCAGCTCAGACCAGTTCGGTCACGAACCGAACCACTTCGGGCTTCAGTGTCTTGCCCAGGGGGTTGCGAGGAAGGGCGTCAGTGAAGTAGAAATCCTTGGGGACCTTGTGCGGAGCGAGGATTCCGCGAGCCCATTGCTTGAGGTCCTGGGCGTCGACTGGATGCCTGGTCACCACGACCGCCACCACCCGCTGGCCCCACTCGGGATCATCGATCCCGACCACAGCGGCTTCGCTGATCGCTTCGTGTTGGAGGAGCACATCCTCGATCTCTAGGGCGGAGACCTTCTCTCCGCCCGACTTGAGGATGTCTACCGAGGACCGCCCCAGGATTCGATAGCGGCCGACTTCGATCACCGCGGTATCGCCGGTGCGGAACCAGCCATCGCTGGTGAACGCGGCTGCGGTGTCCTCAGGCCGTTCCCAATACTCGAGGAAGACGGTGGGGCCGCGAACCTGGATCTCACCGGGCTCTCCCTCGGGGACTACCCTGTCTTCCTCGTCGACCAGGCGGACCGCGACACCGGGGAGAGGGGTGCCTACAGAGCCTGGGATGCGCTCACCACGGTAAGGATTGGACAGGCCCATCCCGATCTCGGTCATCCCGTAGCGCTCGAGCAAGGTGTGGTCGGAGAGATCGCGCCACCGCTCGAGGACAGGGATAGGGAGAGCGGCTGAGCCCGACACCATCAAGCGGAGTCGACGCGAGCCCAGCTTGAGCCGCTCACTCTCCTCCTCTGATGCCTGGTCCAGGTGTGCGATGAGACGGTGATAGATGGTTGGCACCGCCATGTAGAGGGAGAGGTCCCCACCTGCCAAGCGGTCGATCACCCGCGCGGCGTCGAACCCGGAGAGCATGTCGCAGCGAGCTCCGCTCCACAGGGCGCATCCGATCACGTTGACGATCCCGTGGATGTGGTGGAGTGGCAGGGTGAGGAGGATGCGATCGTCTTTGGTCCACTCCCACGCCTCGACCAGCGACCTGATCTGGGCCTCGATGTTGGGGTGTGTGGTGACCACCCCTTTGGGGCGCCCGGTGGTGCCGCTGGTGAAAAGGATCATCGCCCGTCGGGCTGGGCCGACTCGAGGCAGAGTCACGGGCGCCGCGTCCATCTCGTCCACCAGGAGGAACTCGATTCCTCTCGCCTCGGCCAACGGGCGAAGCAGGTCGGCGTATTTGGGGGAAGCCACCGCCGCGGTGGGAGTGGTGGTATCGAGCACATACTCCAACTCGGGGGCAGGATGGGTGAGACAGAGCGGAACAGCCACGCCACCGGCACGCCACACCGACCACTGGATGCGGACGTACTGATAAGACGACTCGACCATGAAGGCGATGCGGGCGTCATGGAGATCGACCTCTCCTCGGAGAAGCCTGGCCGCCCCCCGCTCGGATCCCGACAGGAGGTCACGGTAGGTGTAGGTGCCATCGTCGTCTCCGATGGCTATCCGGTCAGACCAGCCGTGGGCCCGATCGACTAGGGGCAGACCCTCGCTCATGAGGGGATATTGCCAGGTAGGGCTGGCCGGAATTTGCCGATTCTCAAGACCTTTCTCACAGAGCGCATCGGCTCCCTAACTCACCCACACCAAGAGATCTGCCGGGCACTCGCTCGCTTGCTGATTGCTGAACAGCACCAAGCGTCAGATCACGATCCCGTCAGCTTTCAATCCGGCGATCTCCTCTACCGAGTAGCCGATATCGAAAAGCACCTCGTCGGTGTTCGCTCCCAGGGCCGGCGCATCGAGGCGGATCGAGGTTGGTGTATCGGAGAGTGTGATAGGCAGACCTGAGATCGCAACCTGCCCAGCGATCGGATGATCCCGCTGGGTCACCATCTGCCGAGCTCTCGTCTGTGGGCTGGCCAGGGCCTCCGAGACGAGGTTGATCGGCCCTGAGGGGATTCCCACCCGATCAAACAATTCGACCCAATCCTCCCTCGATCTCGTGACGACCACCTCCGCCACCATCTGGTCGATCGCATCACGGTTCCTGACCCGTTCCGGGTTGGTGGCAAAACGTGGTTCCTGGGCCCACTCAGGATGACCCAACTCCTGTGCGAGGACGCCGAACTGTCGGTCATTGCCGACCGCCAGCGCCAGATCACCATCGGAGGCGCGGTAGGTCCGATATGGGACGATGTTGGGATGGCCGTTCCCGTACCGACCGGGCTCATCGCCCGACACCAGGTGATTGGACGCAACGTTCGCCAGAAGATGCAACCCGGTGTCATGCAGGTTCACCTCGCAACGCTGTCCCACGCCGGTCCGATGGCGGGCCTCGAGTGCGGCCAGGATGGCGATGGCAGCTTGCATCCCGGTGCAGATGTCCACTATCGCCACTCCCAGCTTCATCGGTGGGCCATCGACCTCACCAGTGATGGCCATGAGCCCACTCTCCGCCTGAAGGATGAAGTCATATCCGGGATTGTCGGCTTTCGGCCCGGTTGACCCGTATCCGGTGATCGAGCAGCGGACCACCCCTGGAGCATTCGATTCGAACCACGCATCGTCGAAGCCCCAACGATCGAGGGTGCCGCGTTTGAAATTGTCGACCAGTACATCTCCGGACCGGATCATCCTGTCCAGCACTGCGCGCCCTTTGGGCAAGGCCAGATCCAGAGTCACACTCTGTTTGTTGCGGTTGACCCCCAGGAAGTAGGCAGACAACGGGCCGGCATAGGGCGGGCCCCAGTTCCGGGTGTCATCGCCCTCGCCGGGTCGCTCCACCTTGATCACCTCGGCGCCGAGGTCTCCCAGAGTTTGGGTGCATAGGGGGCCGGCGAGGACCCGAGAGAGATCGATCACCCGGATTCCGGAGAGTGCGCCCTCGGCGGTCATCCCCGTGCGGTCCGAGAAGTCTCGCCCTGGTTGCGCCCCTCCTCGAAGTCGTCGAGATAGGTGTCGAGTGCTTCCTTGTTGCGCACCCGGAACTGGTGGAAGTCGGGTGGCCGGTTCTCGAGGAAAGCGTTCATTCCCTCCAGGGATTCCTCGGTGCCCCAGATGTTGGCGAGCAGTTCCATGCCGTGCTGCCACGACGGGTATAGGGAGTCGGAGTCGAAATTCAGCGACACCTTGGTTGCCCTGATTGTCTGCGAGGAGTACCCCTTGATTCGTTGCACTGCATCCTCGACCCGTTCCAGGAGCATCTCCGATGGGACGGCCTCGTTGGCCAGACCGATTTCCGCCGCCTCCTTTCCGCTGTAGCGCTTGCAGAGAAAGATCATCTCCTTGGCCCGTCGCTCACCGATGAGCTTGGCGATGTACTGGGTGGCCCCGACCGTGGGACAGGCACCGACCCGGGCCCCGGTTTGGCCGAAGACCGAGTCCTCGCTGGCAATGACGAGATCACACCAGAGCATCAACTCGTGCCCGCCTCCCACGCATGCGCCCTCCACCATGGCTATCACCGGGATCGGCAAGTTGCGACACGTCATCGCGACCTTGAGCATGCGGTCGTTCCACATATAGGAGTTGGCCTTGTTCAACTTCATCATGGCGTGGAAGTCGCCGCCCGCCGAGAAGTGGCCCCCCACCCCATAGACCACCGCGGCCACGATCGTGGGGTCGTGGCGGGTGGATTCCAGGCCATGGGCCAGCTCGTCGAGGGTCTGCTCGCGAAACGCGTTGCGCACCTCCGGGCGGTTGATCCCGATCCACGCGGCGTCATTGCGCACCTCGTATTTGATCTCGTTGTATTCCACCGGCATCTCCCTTCGACGTCTTGCTAGAACCCGGCCACCTCGACGGGTCCACGGTCGGCGACCGACCGCACGGCGGCCTCGAGGACCGCGATCACCGCGAGACCGGCCTTTCCGTCCACTTCCACCGGGATCTCGCCGCGGATGGCGCGGGCGAAGTCCTTCATCTGATCAACTACCGGGTCGATCGGATCAAGATCAACCGCTTCGGATGTCGGGTCGTTTCTTCCCTGAACCCGCAACCGCTCCCCACCGCCACTGCTGAAAGCCGCGGCATCGGTCCCAAACACTGCGATCTCGTTGATGACCGGGGTGAAGAACGAGGTAGTCAGAGTGGCCAGCGCCCCGCTGTCGAACTCCATTGCGAGGACCGTGGCCTCGTCGATGGGTCGGGAACGTCCGGGTCGGGTCAGGGCAAACACGGTGCGGATTGACCCGACCAGATAGTGCATGGTGTCGATCTTGTGCACCCCCAGAGAAGTCATCGAGCCCAGCGGGCTTTGATCAGGGTCCCAGCGCCAGGCTTCGTCCGGCATCTTGTACCCGTTGGGCACCGACTGATGAGCGACCACCGTTTCCACCTCACCCAACTCCCCGGCGTCGAGCATGGCCTTCATTCGTCGCTTGGCTGCGGTGCGCCGTCTTTGATGGCCGACCTGAATCAGGACACCCGCCTCCCGGGCGGCCGCCAAGGAGGCAACACCGTCCTCGACGGTGTTCGTAAATGGCTTCTCGACGAAGATGTGCTTGCCGGCGGCGGCCGCCTGTTCCATCAGAGCCCGGTGGCTCTGATGGGAGGTGGCGATGATCACACCTTCGACGTCGGGATCAGCCAATAACTCCTCAAGGGAATCAGCCGACCGACAATGATGTTTGGCCGCGAATTCTTCGCGGCCGGCCGCCTTGCGGGCATAGCAAGTCACGATCTCGGCGATGCCAGCCTTCTTCACCGCATCGGCCAATGCCGACCCCCACCAACCAAGGCCAACGCTGGCCAGCCTCACCTTGTCTGACAACGACACTCCTCCGGGAAGGGTGCGATCCTATATGTTGTTTGGAAATCCGGGAGGAGACAGGGTGTCGACGACAACGATCCGGGGAGGGACCCTGGTCACGGCCAGCGGAATGCATCGCGGTGACCTGCTCATCATGGACGGCCTCATCAGGGCTGTTGGCCAACCCGCCCCGCAAGGTGAGGTCGTCGACGCCTCGGGGCTGTTGGTCCTGCCCGGCATGGTCGATACCCACGTCCATCTCATGGACCCCGGCGACACCGATCGGGAGGATTTTCCGATCGGCACCAGCGCTGCGGCGGCGAGAGGGGTCACCACCATCGTCGAGCACACCCATGCTCATCCGATCAGGTCGGTCGATGACCTGATCGAGAAGCGCCATCACCTGGCGGGACGGGCCAACGTCGACTTCGGGCTGGCCGCCCATGTCTGGCCTGATCGGATCAACGACATTGCGCCTTTGGCGGAAGAAGGAATCGCTTTCTTCAAAATCTTCACCTGCACCACCCACGGCGTGCCCGGTTTGGACTCGAGCGCTATGACCAGGGCGCTGGAGGCGATGAGCCGAACCGGCAGCCGTTGCCTCATACACGGCGAAGACGAGACCATCACCCGCGACGCCGAGCTCAGATTGCGTGCTCTCGGGCGGGTAGATCCCGGTCTGCTGATCGAATGGCGGACCAGGGAGGCGGAGCTGGTGGCGGTAGGGGCGGCGGCAGCGGCCGTGTTGGAGACCGGAGCGATGGCCACCATCGCCCACGTGTCCACCCCCCAGGTTCTCGATGTGATCGACGACTTTCGCCGTCTCGGCGCCGATCTCGCTGCCGAAGCCTGCCCACAGTATTTCGCATTGGACGAAGCCGAGGTGGAGGTCGCCGGGGCGCTGCGCAAGTTCACCCCACCGGCGCGCATCCGCAGCCAGGAGGAGAGGTCGGCGATGTGGGAGGCGGTCCGGGCGCGTCGGTTCTCGCACTTCTCCACCGATCACGCTCCATCGACTCTCGACCAGAAGAGGATTCCAGACTTTTGGGCGGCACCTTTCGGGTTACCCGGTCTGGACACGACCCTTCCCTTCCTGATCGACGCCGCGCTGAGCGGGCATGTGAGGATCTCCGACGTGGTTCGGCTCTATGCCACCGCACCCGCGGCCCGGTATCGGCTGCAGAAGGGGGTCCTCGCGGTTGGGGATGATGCCGATGTGGTCCTCGTTGATCCGAAGGCAGACTGGGTTGTCAGCGACCGGGACATCATTTCCAAGGCGGCGTGGAGTCCGTTTGCGGGGCGAACCTTCCGGGGTCGGGTGATGGCGACCTATCTGCGTGGCGAGAAGATCGCATCTGATGGGAAATGTGACGACAGACGGCTCGGCCGGTTCATTCGACCTGTTCCCTGACTTTCCCCCGGAGCCGTATCTCAGCAGGCTTCGCAGGCGTTCATGAACAGCGCCATCATCGTGTAGTACCCGATGATCGCGGCCAGCTCCACCACGCCCGCATCGCCCAATCGGGCCCGCAGCTGCTCGAAAATGGAATCGCTCACCCCGCCCGATCGGGTCAGCTCACGGACGAATTCTACCAATGCCGCGTCGTCTTCGTCGTCGATCTCGTCCTGGTCCCTGACAGACTCCAGGGTCGTGTCGCTGACTCCCGCCGATCGGGCGATCGGTGAGTGGGAGTGCCACTCGAAGACGCAGTCGCGTTCTATGGCCGTGACGCATATCACCAACTCCCGGTCGTGGTCCGTGAGCGTCGACTGGTAGCGGATCACCGCCCCGAGATCGGCGGTGGCCCGTGCAATCTCGGGCCTATGGAGCATTGCGGCGAAGGGCCGGATCATCGTTCCCCTGCTGGCTGCGATATGGTCGAACGTCTCGAGTTGGTCCGGCGACGCATCCTCGCGCTCTTCGATCATCTGAACACGTGGCATGAGCCTCCATAGTGTGACGGGTCGATCCTGCATCATATAGGATGCGTTGGTGGTCACCTTTCTGGAGAGCGTCGGCGAAACTCGCTCCGGACCTGTTTCCTATGCCGAGGCGGGGGTGGGCCCTCCTCGGTTGGCCCTCCATTCCCTGTTGACCGATCGGCGGGCCTTCGACCCGGTCGTCGAAGGGCTCGGAGGTCGGGTCATCGCCATGGACCTGCCCGGATTCGGTGCCACCACCCCGGCGCCGCCTTCCATCGACAGCTATGCAGATCGGGTGGCCGACTTCGTCGAGACCCTTGGCGTCGACCACGAAGAGCTGACCCTCATCGGGAACGGGCTCGGCGCGTTCGTTGCATTGGGGGTGGCGATCCGTCACCAAGAGCTCATTGGCCGACTCGTTCTCGTGGGTTGCGGAAGATCTTTCTCCGAAGAGGCAAAGAGGGCCTTCACCGGCATGGTGGAGAAGGTCCGCCTCGGGGGCATGGAAGCAGTGATACCGATCGCTCTACTCAGGATCTTCACTGAGCCCTACCTGGCCCATCATCCGGAAGCCGCCGCCGAGCGGGCCGCTGTTCTGCGACAGACCAATACCGATGCCTTCGTGACTGCGTGTCAGGCTCTGACGGCGATGGACTACGAATCGGGGGCGTCGACCATAGTTGCACCGACAATGATCGTCGTTGGCGAAGAGGATCAGGCCACTCCACCGCAGATGGCCGAGGAGCTGCACGCCACCATCCCCGACTCGAAGCTGGCGATCATCCCCGGGCTCGCCCACGCCCCACAGCTCCAGGATCCCCCGCGATTCCTCGAAGTGATCATGCCGTTCTTGGAAACCAGATGAGCAAGTACAAGGTGGTGGTCAGCGATCAGGTGTTCCCCTCGGTCGAGGTCGAGCGTGGTTTGCTGGCCGCCATCGACGCCGAGCTCAGTGTGGCAACTGGGGGCATCGAAGAGGTGCTCGCCACGGCGGAGGATGCCGACGCCATTCTCAACACCTATCTGCCCTGGGATGCCGCGGCCATGGCTCGCTTGAGGAGATGCCGGATCATTGCCCGCTACGGAATCGGGATCGACAATGTCGATCTGGCTGCCGCGTCGAGCCGAGGGATTGTGGTGACCAATGTCCCGGATTACTCGGTGGAGGAGGTCGCTACACACGCCCTCGCCCTCATCCTGGCTTTGGTGCGAAAACTCGCACTCGCGGACGCCACCGTGAGGGAAGGTGGTTGGAGCATCGACCGATTCAGGCCAATACGGAGACTGTCGACTCTGACTGTCGGCCTCGTCGGATTCGGGCGGATCGGGCGAAAGATCGCCGCTCCCCTTGAAGCCCTGGGGGCGCGGATCGTCTGCTACGACCCGTACCTCACAGCTGGCGACGACCTTCCCCCACTCCTCAGCCTGGATGAGCTTCTGGCGACGTCCGATGTCGTCTCTCTCCATCTCCCGCTCACGCCCGAGACCAGGGGTCTGATCGACGCCAATGCGATCGGCAAGATGAAGGCGGGTGCGATTCTGATCAACACCTCCCGTGGCCCTCTGGTCCAACTCGACGCGGTGACAGAGGCCTTGCGTGAGGGACGACTCGGCTGCGCCGGGCTGGACGTTTTCGACACAGAGCCCCTCGACCCGGGCCGGGTCGAGGGGGTGCCCAACCTGATGGTCACACCCCACATGGCCTATTACTCCGAGGAGGCCCTGGTCGAGTCGCAATTCAAGGCGGCAACTCAAGTGGTCAAGGTCCTCACCGGCGAGAAGCCGGACTACCAGGTGAATTGAAGTGGAACGTCACCCGGACATCGTCGAACAGGGAGTCTTTGACCGCGAGCAGTTCTCGGGCGAGTTGGTAGCTGCATCGAGCAACCACGATCTCGGCACCGCGATATGGTTCGAGAACGACCGGATCCGGGTTTGGGAGGTGAGGCTGCAGCCCGGCGAAAGAGGCCCCTTTCACGCTCACACCAGCAACTATTTCTGGACCGTGGTGGAGGCGGGCCGGGGCCTGCAACGCTTCGCCGACGGGACCTTCGTGATCCGTCATTACTCATTGGGTGAGACCAAATATCTCGAGCACACTCCTACCACCGCCCTCGTTCACGACCTGGAGAACGTCGGTGTGACCACACTCCGCTTCGTGACCGTGGAGCTTCTCGACTGAGGGCGGGACTCAGGCCGCCGCCTCCTTGGGTCGGCACAGCGGTGGGGCCATGATCGTCGAAGTCATAGCGGTCGGCACCGAGCTACTGATAGGGCAGATCGTCAACAGCAATGCTGCGCTCATCGCGACCCGTCTTGCCGAACAAGGTCTCGATGCCCATTTCCAGGTTACGGTCGGTGACAATCTCGGCCGATTGTGCGACGCCATCCGAAACGCGTTGGGAAGGTCCGATTCAGTGATCCTCACCGGTGGCATCGGCCCAACCCAGGACGACCTCACCAGAGAGGCGATCTGTCAGGTGACCGGGCGGACCATGACCCGCGACGCGGCCCACGCAGCCTGGATCGAAGATCGGCTCCGCTCCCAGGGACGGGCGGTGCCGGAGAGCGTTCTGCGCATGGCCGACCTCCCCGAGGGAGCCCTCAGCCTGCCCAACGCCAACGGAGTCGCCCTCGGAGTTGCGCTCGATCACCACGGCAAATGGCTGTTCGCGCTCCCCGGCGTGCCGGTGGAGATGATCGCGATGTTGGATGGCGAGGTCCTACCCCGCCTGCGACAGGCGTTCGGCAGCGGCGGGGTGCTTCGAAGTCGCCTGCTCCGCATCTGGGGGATGGGGGAGTCAGAGGTTTCCGACCGGCTCGATGACATGTTCGGCGCGGCCAACCCGTCGGTGGCGTTCCTGATCAAGGACATGGAGGTCCAGGTCCGCATCAGCGCCAAGGCGCCTGACATCGAGACTGCAGACCTTCTCATCGAGCCGGTCGAGGAAGAGGTCAAACGTCGATTGGGTGAGACAGTGTTCGGGCTCGATGACGACACGGTGGAGAGCCAGATCCTGGCAAGTCTGACCGCACAGGGCTGGACCCTGGGAACCATCGAACAGGCCACTCTGGGACAGGTAGGGGCTCGTATCGCAGCCATCGACCGTGAACGGACAGTGTTCGCCGGCACCGTGATCCCCGGCAGCCCTTCCGCGAAGGTGACCGCACCCGTGGCCGATGTCGTCCTCCGGGTTGGCGCCGCCGGGGAAGACAAGACGTCGGGTCGTCGCACCACCCGGCCTGTCAAGATCACGGTCACCACCCCGGAGCAGACGACGACGCGTGTATTCGAATTCGGAGGTGACGACGAGCGGCTGCGGAGCTTCTCCACCATCGCAGGCTTACACCAGATCCGGGTCACTGTTCCGGCTCCCCGGGGAAGGTTCTGAGATTGGCCAATCTCCTGCGCTCGACACTGAGCCGACGGCCGCTGCTGGCGGCGGTCGTCTACACCGGGATGGGTGTCCTCCCGCTGTTCCTGATGAGCGCTCAGATCCTCCAGTTGGAACGCGGGATCGGGTTCAGCGTCGGCCAGCTTGGCCTGGGCACAGCCATGTTCTTCGGTTTTGCTGCTCTTGCCGCCAATCCGGCGGGCCGGATCGTCGCCAGGGTGGGACCGGGTCGGAGTCTTCGCATCGGGGGTCTGCTGACTCTCGCCGCTTGTGTCATTGCCGGTACTGCCGGGAGGTGGTGGGTACTGCCACTCGCCATGGCCGTCGGGGGTGTGAGCAACGGGTTGATTCAGGTCGCGGCGAACCTCGCCATATTCGATGGGGTGGTGGTGGGTCGTCAGGGGATCGCTTTCGGGGCCAAACAGGCGTCTGTCCCCATGGCCAGTGTGCTCGCCGGGATCTCCTTGCCGGTCATCGGGCTGGTGTTCGGCTGGCGGTGGGTCTTCGCCCTGGCCGGGTTGCTTGCCGTGACTCTGGCGATCTCGGCTCCGCACCTAGACATGGCGCGGGCCGCGGAAAGGAACGAGCGGCGCATCGGCAGACCACCCAGATCATTGCTCTACCTGGCACTGGCCGGATTCTGTGGGGCGATGGCGGGCAACGGGCTCTCGTTGTTCATCGTCCCATCCGCCGTCGACATCGGTATCGAAGAAGGTGCTGCGGGGGCGGTGCTGGCGGGGTGCTCGCTGTTGGTGGTGGGGGTGCGGCTCGGGGCCGGGTGGGTCGTCGACAGGAGAGGGAGCAGCGGATACTCCGAAATGGCGTGGATGGCCGGCGCCGGCACGGTCGGTGCACTGGTGCTGGCGCTGTCGTCGGCGCCCGCGGCGTATCTCGTCGCGATGCCGGTGGCGGTGCTCGGGGCCTGGGGATGGCCCGGGATCTTCTTCTTCACCGTGGTTCACAGTTATCCGGATTTCCCGGCGAGAGCATCGGGGCTGGTCCTGTCGGGCAACTTGACCGGGACCGTTGTCGGGCCGCTCGTGGTCGGGTCGCTCGCGGGCCGGGGGAACTATCCGGCAGCATGGCTCTTTGTGACGGTGATGGCCGCGATCTCGACGGTTGCCTTCCTCGCCAGCCGCCCGCTGAAGACGAAGTCCCCGATCAGCTTGTGACCGCGTTCGCCAGGGTCAAACCGGTCTCGTCGCGGTCGAGGGGAAGTTCGACCACCTGATTCCGCTCGACGGAGAGGTCGGCTGCAAGATAGACCTCCATGGTCTGTCGAGCCAGGCTTGGCTCGACCATCACCGGCCGGTCGTAGTAGACGGCCTCGAGGAAATGTGTGGTCTCCCGCTCCATGGGCCCGGCATAGACGTGGTCCACGTACTCCCCCGGCATAGTCGACAGAGGGAATTGAACCCCGTGCTCCATTGTGTTGAGGACGATGTCTCTGTGACTGGCATCGATGAGCAGTGCTCCTTCGGTACCTATGAACTCGATCCACGTCGCAGAGAAATTCGGGTATCCCGGCGGGAGTGACCATCCCGCTCCGATGGTGACGGTGACACCGTCATTCATGGTGATGATCATGGTCTGGGTATCGGGAACGCCTTGATCCTTGCGAACCCCCCAGGCGATCTGGGAGTAGACCCGCACCGGCCGCCTTGGCTCCAGGCACCACAGCGAGAAGTCGATGTCGTGGGTGGCCTCCATCGCGGCGGGTGAGAGCTTGGTCCTGGCCCCGATCTTAGCTCCAAGTGACCGGGTGATGTGACGGCTGATGAGGATGCTGACCGGATCACCCAAGGTCCCATTACCGAGGCTGCGCTTGACCAGGGCCTGCTGGGGGTTGAAACGCTGGGAGTACCCGATCGTGAACTTGAGCCCTTTCGTCTGGGCCAGGTCTATGAGGTCGTCGGCCTCCTCGAGGGTGATCGAGATCGGCTTTTCCAACAACACGTGCTTCCCCGCGGCCAGGGCAGCCCTGGCCATCGGGTAGTGCGTGGTCTCCGGTGTAGCCGAGATCATCAGCGCCTGGATGTCAGGGTTTGCCACGAGGGCCTCCCAGTCGGCGGTGGCGGTGATTGCCCCGGTGGCGGCCTCAACTTCCGCCAGCCGATCAGGGTTGATCTCGGCGATGTGAAGCTCGCCAACCAAGGCGCTGTTGGCGGCGGCGATGGCGCGGATCCCGCCACACCACCCGGTCCCGATCACACCGACTTTCACAAGTTCCATGCTGAGTCCTTTCGAGGTCAGAGGAGCGCTTCGGGCTCGATGGGAAGCTGGACCGGGCCCCCGGTCCTGGCAGAAAGGTCCATGGCCATTGTCAGGAGGAGGTTGCGGTGCCCGTCGGCTGCCGTGGCATGCGGGGTGTCGATCCCGGTTGTCAGCCGGTGAAACCAGGTCATCGTCTCCTCACGCATCGGGCCCCACAACAGCCCGTCGGAGATATCGCCCGGCGGGTAGCTGCCGATGAAGTCGACATGACGTTGCGAATCCGGCTGGTATCCCTGGGAGGTGTACCCGGCCGGCTGGGGGATCTGGGTGGCGATGATCACGTCACGGTGGGTGTCTTCGATATCGATGACACCCTTGGTCCCCACAATCCCGATCTCCAACCCGTAGACCGCTCCCGGCCATACGGTGGGCAACGCCCAGCTGATATTCATGCTCCAGATTGTCCCGTCGTCCATTGTGAAGAGGCCGAACGTGGCGTCCTTGGTGCCCATCTCTCGCAAGGTGTGATCGACGGAGCGGGCATAGACCTCCACCGGGCTCTTGGGCTCCATGAGCCACATGCACATGTCGAGGCTGTGGGTGCCCGACACGACCATCGGGGTCAGGCTCGAGCGATTCGAGGTCTTGCGGAGTGTTGCGTCGGGGACCATTCTGTTCATGAAGGCCCTGGTGACAACACTGGTCACCTCTCCGATCTGCCCGTCACGGAGCCGCTGCTTGACGGTCTGAAAACGTCGGCGGAATCGCTGGGTGTAACCCATGACGGCATCGATACCGGCGTCTTCGATCGCCGCCAGCACTTTGGCCGAGTCGACCGGGTTGGTGGCCAGGGGTTTCTCGATGAACAACGGCTTGCCGAGCCCGACCGCCGCCATGATCGGGTCGACGTGCTCGTTTTCATCGGTGGCGACGATCACAGCAGTGACCTCGGGTCGGGAGAGCAGTTCCTCGAGCTGGGTGGTCACAAACTCGGCGTTGGTGTCATGGCCGAGTCGCTTTGCGGTGTTGGCGTCGATGTCGCAGAGCCCGAGCCACTCGACTGCTGGATGTTCCCGGGCCAGCGTGGCTCGAATGCGCCCAACGGTCCCGGCTCCGACTACGGCCAGTCCGATCCCTTCGGTTCTCATAGGTCGAGGCCCAGGAGGCGTGCCGCGTTGCCGCCGGCGATGCGTTCGACGTCGTCCTCCGACAATCCGCTCACCCTGTTGATCAGGCCCATTGGGTCAGGCTCGCCCATGTCATAGGGGTAGTCGGTTCCCAGCAATATGTGATCGGAGCCGTACTTTGAGATCAGGTACCCGAGTTGGTCGGGCTCGAAGACCATCGTATCGAAGAAGAAGGTGCGCAAGTACTCGCTTGGCGGTTGGGGCAGGCCATCTCGTACGTCCTCTCGGGCGTGGTAGGCGTGGTCGAAGCGCCCCGAGTATGCAGGCAGGAAGCCGCCTCCGTGGGCAAACACGAACCTGAGGCCGGGATGACGCTCGATTACCCCGTCGAAGATGAGACGCCCAGCGCAGATGGTCTCCTCCAGTGGGTGCCCGATGGTGTTGAGGAAGTAATGGTCGGTGAAGCGTTGAGGGTGGGTGAAGTTGGTCGGGTGGAGGAAGACGACCATGCCGAGCTCCTCGACTGCTTCCCAGAAGGGTTCCAGACGGGGGCTGGAGAGGTCCTCGCCCTCGATGTGGGTCGGCACTTCGATCCCGGGGAATCCCAGCTCCACCGAACATCTCCAGAGCTCGTGCACCGCGGTGGCGGTGTCCTGCAGGGGCACGGCGCCGAGCCCGATGAAGCGCTCGGGATAGGCGTCAACCGTCTTCGCCAGGTCATCGTTCACCGCCCGGAAGGCATTTGCCCCCAGTTCTCCCTCGGCCCAGTGGTACAGCTGATAGGGGGCCAGGCTGATCGCCTGCACGTCGACTCCCATGGCGTCCATGTCGGCAAGACGGACCTCGAGTGACTCCATCTTCGGTCGCAGATCGGCCAATTGTCGGCGGTTGACTTCCCTTGTGAGCTCGCTACCGAACTGAAAGGGTGCACGACCCAGCCGGTCGGCCTCGGGCTTGACCATTGCGGCGGCGGTCCCGCACTCGCGGTGACAGTGGATGTCGATTACCCGACGCATGTTCGATCGGCCCCCATTCGCTGGCTCACATCATGCACAATATATGATCCGGAAACTTCACCCCCAATGCAACCGATTTCGGCCGATCCCGAAAAGGCGGGAGGCGTTGACCCCGGCGATCAACTGCTGGTCGTTGCGGTCGAGCCCGGTTTCGGCAATCAGGGCGAGGGGGTCGGTGAGCCCCATGTCAAAGGGGTAGTCGGTTCCCAGAAGCACCCGCTCGACGCCGTAACGGGCCACCAGATGCCGCACCATCTCCGGATCGAAGACGGTGGTGTCGAAGTAGAGATTCGCCAAATACTCCGATGGAAGACGGTCAATATGGGCCCGGAGCTCGGGCCGGTGCCGGAAGGCGTGGTCGGTGCGCGCCGTGTAGAAAGCCAGATAGCCGCCACCGTGGACCAGGAGCACCTTGAGGAGAGGGAACCGCTGGAACACCCCGCCGAGAATCATTCGTGAGACCGCCACCGTGGTTGCCAGGGGCATACCGATCACGTTGACCAGGTAGTAATCGGTGAGGCGTCTCGCTTCGGTGTAGCCAGCGGGGTGGAGGATCACCACCAGGCCCAATTCCTCGATGGCTGCCCAAACCGGGTCGAATCGCGGATCGTCGAGATCTGTCCCCGTGACGTCGGCTCCGATCTGAACCGCGGGGAACCCGAGGTCGACAACTCGTGCCGCCTCATCCACGGCCTGCTCCGGGTGACCGAGCGGCAGGGTCCCGACACCGACGAAACGGGTCGGGTGGGAATCGACCAACTCGGCGATGCGCTGATTCTGGGCTGAGGTCACCCGGAGCGCCAGGTCTGCGTCCACCCAATAAAAGTACTGAAAGGGGGTGAGGGCCACGAGTTGGACGTCGATACCCATGGAATCCATGTCCCTGATGCGGGTCTCGGCGTCGTGATACTTGTCATGAGCCAACCGATAGAACTCCTGGTTGAGGTCGTTGGTCAGCGATGAGGAGAACAAGGTGCGCGGGTCGTTCTCGGGCCTGGCGTGGGCGCGGGTGAGCTCGACGGACTCCGGCACCATGAGATGGGTGTGCACGTCCACCGTTCGGGTGACCGGGCGTGCGACTGAACTCGGGCCCCAGGCGGATTCCCAGTCCTCAGGGCGGTCACCGGTCAAGGCAGCCGACCGATGCCGGCTCGTCTCCGCACCACTTCGACCACCGCCGAATTGTCGAAGTCGCCGAGACCCACTTCCTCCCCTTCCGATAGTGCCGCCTTGACCACCAGCGCCAGGTCCATGGTGGCTCCAAGGCCGAGCCCGTGATCGACGATGAGCCGGGAGTCTTTGTGGCTCTGGCGTAGCCGGGAAAAGGGCGGTTCGTGGTCGGCAGCCACCATCCTGTCGCCCCAGGCGTCCATTGCTCTCGAGTAGGCGAGCCCATCCTTCAACACGGTCAATGTGGTCTCGAGGTCCATTCCGGCCAGCTCGGCGACCACGATTGACTCGGCCAGGGCCATGCGATGGATGGCCAGCACGTGGTTCACGATCAGCTTCATCCTTGACCCGGAGCCGACCGGGCCAACATGATGATGTGAGCGCCCGATGGCCTCGAAAATGTGACGCCCTTTCTCATAGGCCTCGTGGGCTCCACCCATCATGACCACGAGCTCACCGCGTTCGGCCAGTTCCCCGTTGCCACTCACCGTCGCATCGGAATAGGTGATGTCGGCTTCCGAAAGCTCCGCGGCGATCTCGATCGCGTCCTCAGGCCATCCCGTGGTGGCGTCATAGACCCACAGCGAAGTTCCGCTTTCGCGGATCCCATCGACGCCAAGGCAGACCTGGCGGGAGATGTCGGAATTGGGGAGTGACAAAAGCGCAGCCCAGCAGCCCTGGACTGCTTCGGCCGGCGAGCGAGCCGCGACGCCGCCCAGTCCCGCGAACTCGGCCGACCGGTCGGGATCCGGGTCGTACCCTCGCAGAGGGTGGCCGGCTTCGAGCAGTCGGGCAGACATGCGCGACCCCATGAGACCGAGCCCGATCACCGCAATCGGGTGAGATGGCATCAGAACCGGTAGAGCGTTGCCGGGTTGTCGACGAGGATCCGATGTCGCATCGCTTCATCGGGGGCCCACAACTCGAGCTGCTCGAGAAGATCGGCGTCGTTCGGCTGGTCGCGGTACTTGTTGGGATGCGGCCAGTCGGTGGCCCACAACATCCGGTCCGGATTGGCCTCGATCAAAGCGCTCGCCAATGGGATCACCTCAGGCCAGGGCGGTAGGTCGCCGACACCGAGGCGATTGGGACCGGACAACTTGACCCAGGTGTTGCCCTCCGCCACCAGGGCGAGCAGGGTTTGGAACGGCGGGTAGCTCACTCCCTGCGCCGCCGGCATGTAGCCGAAATGCCCGATCGTGATCGGAGCGGTAAGGGCCCGAAGCATTGGTGCTAGCTCGGGTAGATCGTGGCCGGCGAAGAGGAACTCCACATGCCAGCCGAACTGCGCGACCCGCGAGGCCAGAGCCGGCAGGTCGCGGAGTTCGACCGGCATCCCACCGACGTTGTCGAGATTGAGCCGGATGCCTCGGGCCCCTAGGGCATCCAGATCCGAGAGCTCGCTGTCGCTGATCGAGGCGGCGACTGCCACCACCGCTCGGGCGCGGTGGGCGATCCGGGCCATCGCGTCGAGAATGGCCGAATTGTCGATGCCGTAAACCGAAGGCTGGGTGAAGACCACTCGCTCTATTCCAAGCATCGAGTGCATCTGGAGCATGTCGTCGAGTGTCGAATCGGGAGGGGTGTAGCCCCGGTTGGGAGACAACGGATAACCCGGGGCGAACACGTGGGTGTGGCAGTCGACTGCCCCGGCCGGCACTCTGAGGTTCGCCCGGCGGGTGTCGCGGACCGGCGGCAGGCATACGGGTATGTCGGTCATCTGCTCATTGGCGGATCGGGATGGCCAGATGGCGAAGCGTCACCTCGATTGCGGTGTCGACATCCCTGACCCGCATCGCCTCCAGGATGTCGCGATGGTCCTTCGCAGCCTCCGACCTCAAGGCCGCGCTCTTCGAGACCGTTGCGCTCATGAACACCACGGTGGTGTCCTGAAGACCTTTGATCATCCCGGTCAGCCGCTTCGAGGGGGCAACGGAGTACAGCTTCTGATGAAAAGAGCGGTTCCCCTCGACCCAGTTCTCCCAAATGGGGTCGCGCTCCATGTATTCGAGGATCTTCTCCGCCGCTTCCAGGGCTCCGGAGGTCATCGCCGCCACCGCTTCCCTCACTGCGATCGGCTCGAGTACCTGGCGGATCCGGACGATCTCTTCGACATCGGCCCTGGTGACTGCATTCACCGTGCCGCCTCGATAGCTGTCGAGGCGCACCAGCCCTTCGAACGACAGCTCTCGGAGCGCCTCACGGACCGGCGTCGTGCTGACGTCGAATGCCGACGCCAGGGTGGCGAGACTCAACCGTGTGCCGCCAACCAATTCCCCGTTGAGGATCGAACGGCGAATCGAACCGGACACGAAGTCGGTCGCAGTGCGGGGTCGGGTCATCGGGCCCAACCGCACCGGCTCTCCCGGCTCGTAGGTGATGGGGTCGCTGTCAGTCATGTCTCTTTCCTCGTCAAACGACCGGGTTGCGCAAGGTGCCTATTCCATCGATGGAAACCTCGACGACGTCCCCGGGGACGAGATAGACGGGCGGGTCGAAGCCGATCCCGACTCCCTTTCCGGTCCCGGTGGCGATGACATCTCCAGGTTCCAGTGTCATCACCTGGCTCAAGGTGGTGAGCAAGGTCGGGACATCGAACACGAGCTCCTTGATCTGCGTCTCCTGTCGGAGCTCGTTGTTCACCGTCGTCCTCAACCAAGACGATTCGATGTCGGGTAGCTCGTCGATCGTCGAGATCGCCGGTCCCATCGGGCAGAAGGTGTCCGGGCTCTTGCCGAGGAACCATTGAACGTGTCTCCTCTGGAGGTCACGTGCGGTGACATCGTTCACGATGGTCCATCCGAAAACATGATCCAGAGCGGTCCCTAGGGTCACATTGCGGGCGGTTCGGCCGATGACCACCGCCATCTCCCCCTCGTAGTCGGTAGTCCCGGTCGGATCGTTGTCCAGGACGATCGCCTGTTCGGGGCCGATGACCGAGGTCGGCGCCTTGGTGAAGAAGACCGGATGATCGGGGATCATCTGCTTCTCGGCGGCATCGAAACCCGAAGCGGAGAATTCCTCAGCGTGGTCGTGATAGTTGCGGCCCACGGCGATGATGTTCTTCCGGGGGGCAAGGGGCGCCAGCAAACGAACCCGGCTCAGCGGGATCCTGGGGGAGGTGGCGTATGCGGAACGAGCCCGATCCTGGTCCCAGGTCCTGATCAACTCGATCATCTCGTTGGGAAGCCCGGAGCCGGAAAAATCCACCATCTGATCCCCGTCGATGGCGCCCACCAGGCGTTGTTGGTCCAACTCAAAGGTGGCCAGACGCATGAAGCGATGGTACATCGTGCATCGTTCATCCTGTATCACGAGGGGGAGATTGTGACCTGCCTCCTCGAAGCGTAATTCCGGATCGGTTGCCAGAGGGCGGCAGCCAACAACATGACTGCGCCTGTGATGGCAAACGTCAACCTCGCGCCGACACTCTCGGCTGACCACGACCCGGCCGGCGGACCGACGACCTGTGCGAAGCGGACAAAGGTGACCCAGGTGAGGACGGTCAATCCGCGATACAAGGGATCACTCAAGGTGGCGGCCTTCTCCTGGGCCTGAGGGACGAAGAGCCCGAACCCGATACCGGATAGGGCCAGCCCGAGAGGCACCACCCACCATTCCGGGGCCACAGCTGTGACCACCATCCCCAGGCCCATGAGGGTGAAGGCGGTCCCCACGAGCCGTGAACCTCCGTGACGGGCCTGCAGGCGCCCGATTTGGACCGCGGCGATGACAACGCCGACCTGGAAGAAGGCGATCACGAATCCCCGACCGAACGAGGCGATGCCGAAGACCCCGTCGAGATACAAGGGGACCGTCGTAAACCCCAGTCCATGCATGAGGACCGTGACTCCGACGGTTGCGATCAGGATCCCGGTGTAGTCGACAAGATGCCCACCCATGCGCAGCGAGGCGTAGGCCTCACTGGCATGACTCAAGGGGGAGTCGACCTCGCGTCTTGGCTCGATCGGCATCCGGGTAGCCCACAACGCCAATGGGTACCCGACCGAGAAGATCAGGAATGGTCGGAACACCCCGCCTTGCCCCAGCATCCCCGACACGATGGGGCCCATCATGTTCACCACCGTCACTCCGCCCAGGTTGTATCCCATAGCCTTGGTCCGGGCCCGCCCCTCGAAGATGTCACCGACGAGAACGATGCCCAGCCCCAGGATCCCTGAGGTCCCGGCCCCCTGAATGAAGCGGGTCACAACGAGGGGCCAGAGGGATCGGGCCCAAAACCCGGCCATCCCGAATGTTCCGAATATGAGCAGGCTGGTCAATACCACTCTGCGTCTTCCGAAACGGTCGGCGAAGTACCCGATCAGGATCGAGAGGAGGACTCCGGGGACCGAAATCGCCGCCTGGACCAGGCCGATTGCCGCTCTGCTCACACCAAGCGCGTCGGCCAGGTCGGGCAGGAGAGGCGCGGTGACCGAGAAGCCTAGGGTGCCGAGGGCGCCGACTGCGATCGCCATCAAGAGTCGCTCGGTCGAGGAGGAGGCAACGCCGAAGGGGTGGAGGATGCGGCGTGGTCGGGCGATGTTGCACAATATATTGACGGGCGTGAGCCAGATCCGAAACCGGCCCCCAACTGCGAAACCTGCCGGTGCGGCGTTGTGAGCGGGGAGTGGTGGCCGGAGCTAGGCCCGAAATGGGCGCCCAGCGTCGCCCCCAAACCGCCTTATCTCACCTTCGACATCCACAGCCATGTGGAGGTCCCGGATGCCGCTGCCGTCGCCGCGCCTCATTTCCGACCGGAGTACGACCCCCGGATGGTGGTCCAGCCCGAAGAGAGCACCCGCTACAACCGGGAGTTACGCGCAACGCAAGCCGCGCAATTCATCGATCCCGAGGCCCGGGTCGCCGACATGGACCTCCAAGGGATCGACATTCAGGCGCTCTCGATAGCGCCCCCGCAGTACTTCTACTGGCTCGATGAGCTCATGGGCCCCAAGGTGGCGGCCCAGCAGAATGATGGGATCGCAGAGTTGGTCGCTGCCAGCCCAGGCCGATTCGTCGGGATCGCCAACCTGCCGATGAACCATCCTGCGGCGGCGGTGGCGGGGATGGTCCGGGTCAACCGCGATCTCGGATTCAACGGGTTCGAGATCAACGCCGACGTGAATGGCCAGGATCTAGACGATCGCCGGTTCGACCCGGTTTGGGCCAAAGCCGAGGACCTGGAGATGCTGGTAATCCTCCACCCGCACGGTTGGACCGAGCCCCGCAGAATGGACGATTACTACCTCATCAACGTGGTCTGCATGCCCCTGGCGTCCACCGTGGCCCTCTCCCGGATGATCCTCGGCGGGGTCTGGGAGCGATTCCCCGGCCTGCGAATGCTGGTGGTCCACGGCGGAGGCTATCTCCCGTTCTACTTCGCGCGGACCGATCACGCCTACAAGGTCAGGCCCGAAACGAGGCGTCACATTCCACGCCCTCCCAGCGAATACCTGCACCAGCTCTTTTTCGACACCACGGTGTTCTCCGCCGGGGCAGTGGAGTATCTGGTCGGCGAATTCGGCGCCGAGCACGTTCTGATGGGCACCGACTACCCCTTCGACATGGGGCCAACTGATCCGCTGGGGTTCCTTGCCGGGGCCGATCTGACAACCGAACAACACAGGTTGATCGTCGGCGGCAACGCCGCTCGTTTGCTCAGGGTGTGAGCGAGACCCAGCTGGGGGGCCGGCCCAGGATTTCGATGACCGCTCCAATGTCACTCGCCCCCCATCCCTGATTCTGTGCTGCTTTGAGGATTTCCACGGCCGAGGCGGTCACCGGTCCGGCGGGTCTTCGGGCTTCGGCCAAACCCAGGTCCTTGCTCATGAGGTCGACGGTGAAAAGGGGCTTGTGATCACGCTGTGACATGGGGTCGGCCTTGTAAGCGAGAAGCCTGGGGACGGCGCCGGCTCGCAGCACCTCGAGACAGTCGGCCACGTCGAGACCTGCGTCCTCGATCTCGAGGACTGCCTCGGCGATCGCCACCAGGTGGGCGGTGAGGAGACGGTTGGCAATCAGCTTCATCTCCAGACCGGCGCCATTTGGCCCAAGATGCTGGATCGAGCTGGAGAAGGGCTCCAAGAATGGGCGCCCACGTTCCATGGCCTCGGGATCTCCGCCAACCATGATCGCCAGAGTCCCGGCCTCGGCGTGCAACGAGGTGCCGCTGACGGGGCAGTCGAGGAAGTCGATCCCGCGTCGTGAGGCGGTGCTCGCGATCCGCCGGGAGGCCTCCACGTCGAGGGTCGAAAGATCGAGACACAACGATCCAGGCGCCAGGTGATCCAGAAGGCCGGCCAGGTAGACCTCCTCCACCTGCGGTGTGTCGGGAAGCGAGGTCATGATCACGTGGAACGACGCCACAGCCGCAATCTCATCCGTGGCCTCGACACCGAAGCCCGCGGCCCGGTTCCTGGCAGGTTCAGCCGGGTCGACGCCGATCACCCGATGACCTGCCTCAACCAGATGCCGTGCCATCGGCCCGCCCATCCTTCCCAAGCCCAGAAACCCAACCGTGGCCATTGTCTCCGCCTCCTATGCGGGTTCAGCGATCCGATCTTTCCAGCGCGTCCCAGACCCATGTTGTAGCCGAACGGATACCAGGGTGCGCAGGTGAGATCCCGACCCGGGGGCGCTCGGCGTCGACTTCGATGGTGTCGATCAGAGGGCCCGGTCCTCGACCCATAACCGATACCCGATCGGCAAGGGTCACCGCTTCGGCTACGTCGTGGGTTACGAGCAAGGTGGTACGTGGATCGACCTGCCAGTGGGTCTCGAACTCTTCGTAGAACCGTCGTCGGGTCATGGCGTCGAGGTGAGCGAATGGCTCGTCGAGCAGCAGGATCTCGGCGTCATGAGCCAGGCCTCGTCCCAGCCCGGCCATGGTCTGTTGGCCGAGAGAGAGCTCGTATGAGGGTCGATTCCTAATAGAGCCGAGCCCCACCCTTTCGGTGTTGAAGTCCCTGACCTTTCGGTAGAGGTTCCGGGGTTTGTCCGCGAACTCGGCGCCGATGGCGATGTTGCGCTCCACGTTCCACCATGGGAGGAGCCGGGGGCTCTGGAAGACCAGGGCGGTTCGGTTCTCCTGGTCGTTGGCACCGAGGAACTCGATGCTGCCGGCGACCGGGGTCTCCAGTCCGGCGATGATCCTGAGCAGGGTGCTCTTGCCGCATCCGTTGGGCCCGACGAAGGCGTGCACGCTCCCCTTGGCGATGTCGATATCGAGGCCGGCGAGCACCGTCTTGCCGTGCCCTGTCGACTGGTAACCGAAGCCGAGGCCGCGGATCCGCACGATGGTTGGAGTCATGGCAGAACTCATTCCCGTTGACAGTGCAAAGTATGGATTGTCTGATATATGATCTTGGCTGTCCAGTCCCGGGGACTTGACGACGTACCACTGGCGACCCAATCGGGAGGAAATGGTGAGACCGAGATCGAAATGGTGGTGGGTATCGCTGACCGCCCTGCTGGCTCTGGTGGCGGCGGCTTGCGGAACTGAGGGTGACGGGACAGGGGATACGACAGCGGACGGCGAGGAGAGAACCGTCATCCGATTCGCTTTCGCTCCCGACCCGGTCTGGGATTACATGAACGACACCGGAATGATCGTGGAGTGGGAGGAGGAGTACAACACCCGAATCGTCACAAGTTCGACGTGGGATGAGTTCACCTTCTTCGCCGGCGGCCACGGAGACATAGTGTCAATGGGGACTCAGGAGATCCCGGTTCTCGAGCAGGAGACCGGCATGAAAACGGTGACCTTCGGAAAGTACAACTACCAGAGGTCGCCGATGATGAGGAGAGCCGATGACACGTACGCCGAGCTCACCGATGTCCCGCCCGGCTCCCCGATCTGTGTGAGCAGCCCGGTCTCCAACACCCAGTTCTGGTCGGTGGCCATGAACGAGCTTCATGACATCGACTACTTCGTGGGCGGTGGCGACTACGAGCTGATCGTCAACGATCACTTTGTCAATCCGCAGAACCTCCTCAACGGGGACTGCGAGGTCGCGGTCATCATCCCGGAAGCGGCGGCGCCGTACTTGCGGACCGGTGAACTCGTGCTGATGTACGACGGTCAGATGCCCTTCCAGCTCTACAACTCATTCTCCGGGTTCGACGATGGCGAGAACCACGTGATGTCGAATCTGTTCACCGCCACCGAGGAGTTCTACGACGCCAACCCCGAGGCGGCGGCGGCGTTCCTGGTGCTTTGGCAGCGGGGCATCGACGCCTGGTCGGATCCCGAGATCCAGGCCGAGATCATCGAGACCTACCCGCAGCATTTCTCGGTGGAGGAGCCCGAGGACGTGGCCTTCATCCAGGAATTCATGTCAGGCGAGAACGACTGGTTCGTGGACTCGGTGTACCTCACCGAGGAGTGGGTCGAGGCAGAACGAGCGATCTGGGACTTCATGGTGGATCTCCACCCGGACAACCAGAACAAGCTGGAGGAGGGATTCCCCCAGCCCAGGTTCGAAGTGATCCCCGCGCCCTGATCGACAATTGATCGACGAGGGTGAGTGGGCCGCAACGCCCACTCACCCTCCCCGACCTGTTGGAAGACGAGACCCAGAGGGAAGATTTGGCAACGACACTGGAGCACCCGGCCCCACGTGCCCGTTCCGCAGAAGAGGAGCGTCTGCTTGCTCTTCAAAAGCGTGACACCAGGCGAAAGTGGTTCTGGCGGATCGCAGGTTACGTCTTCTTCCTCGGCGTCTGGGAACTTGCCTCCGGCAGGATCCTCAACGAGAACCTGCTCCCCGGCCCGACCCGGATCATCCAGACCTTTCCCGATCTCGTGGAGAGCGGGCGGTTCTTGTCGAGCTATGCGGCGACACTGACCCGGATCGGGATCGGGTTCGGCTGTGCCTTCGTGTTCGGGGTCTTGCTCGGCATCTTCACCCAGAACAAATGGATCGATGGCTTCTTCAAGGACGCCACCACCATCAGCTTGGTGTCTCCGGGTCTGATCTGGGCCCTCACCGGGCTGGTGATCTGGGGCTTCGAGCCGGAGGGCTGGATCTTCGCCATCTTCATGACCACCTTTGCCCTGGTGACAGTGAACGTGGCCGAGGGGATTAGGGCGCTGCCCAAGGACCTGATGGACATGTCGCGCGCCTTCGGTGTCACCACCTGGCGACGCCAGCGAGACATCGTGGTCCCCTTCCTCGCCCCCTTCATCTTCACCGCACTCAGGTTCGGCTTCTCGGTCGGCTGGAAGGTGACAGTCCTCACCGAGGTCTTCTCCTCGAATGAGGGGATCGGGTTCGAGATGAGAGTCGCCTCCCAACTGTTCCGGATGGACGAGTTCTTCACCTGGGCCCTCTCCTTCTTCATCTTCACCCTCATCCTGGAGAAACTCGTCCTTCAGCGCTATGAGAACAAGTTCTTCCGTTGGAGACAGGAGGTCACCGTCTGATGGCGACCGTGGTCACGACGGCGCCCACCCGGGATTCGGGTTTGAGGCAGGTGCTGAAGTCTCCCCGGACCGCTCGCATCCTGTTCCCATTTGCGGTTCTAGCCCTCTGGTACTTCATCTACTACACCATCGACTCTCGGATCTTCCCCACCCCGCAGAAGGTGCTTCAGTTCATGTGGGAGGAGGTCACCCTGACCAGTGGCGTCCGTTACAGCAGTGTCGCCGCGAATCTGTACGTTCAGTTCGCCATCTCGATCATCCGCCTCACCATCGGGTTCTTCGTGGCATTGATCCTGGGCACCGTGATCGGGCTGGCGATGGGCATCTCCAAGTCGGTCGACGCCTTCTTCCACGACTGGGTCATGGCCGTGCTGGCCATGCCCGCCCTGGTCTGGGCGCTCTTCCTCGGTCTGGCGCTGGGGTTCAGCCATCTCGGGCCGATCCTGGCAGTGATCCTGGCGGGTCTGCCCTTTGTCATCATCAACGTGCGGGAGGGGGTCCGCAACACACCCAAAGAGCTGTTCGACATGGCGCGGGCATTCGACGTCCCGCAGAACAAGATCACCCGCCATGTCCTTCTCCCCTCTCTGATGCCCTTCTTCTTCGCCGCCATCCGTTATGCCTATGCGATCGGCTGGAAGGGCCTGATCATCGCCGAGGTGTTCGCATCAGATCGGGGGATGGGATGGACCATCAAGTTCTGGTACGACGCCCACCGTGCCCACGGCGTCATCGGGTACGCCCTCTTCTTCATCATCTTCGCCCTGGCTCTGGAGAAGCTAGTTTTCGACCCGCTGGCAGAAAGGGCGTTCAAGTGGCGGCCCAAGGTCGACGCCCTGGAGATGGCGGAAGGCGATTTCGGCGCGGTGACCGGTGAGGGGTTCCTGTTGCAGGAGAGTCAGGTCGAGGACATCGTGGCGATAGAGAGCATGGAGGGCGAGGCTCGGGATGGCTGAGATCAAGGTCGAGAACCTGCACAAGGAGTTTGGGGTCGGGGATGACCGGGTGGTGGCGTTGGAGAACGTCAACATGGAAGTGCAGGGTTACGTCTTCGTGTCGATCGTCGGGCCCTCGGGATGCGGGAAGTCGACACTGCTGAACATCCTCAGCGGGATCGAGACTCCCAGTTCTGGAACGGTGACCATCACCCAGGACAACCGCGATGCCGAGCCCGGTTATGTGTTCCAGGCCGCCCGTCTCCTGCCATGGAGGACGGTCATGGACAATCTGTTGTTCGTCCAGAAGAACCGGAGCGACGCCACCCGGGAGCGATGTTACAAGTACCTCGACATGGTTCAGTTGGGGGACAAGGTCGACAAGTACCCGGGTGAGCTCTCCGGCGGGATGCAGCAGAGGGTTGGGATCGCCAGGGCTTTTTCCATCGAACCGGATGTCCTGTTCATGGACGAGCCGTTCAGCCACCTCGACGCAATCACCGCCCGATCCCTACGTCGCGAGCTGCACGATATGTGGAGCCAAACCCGAAAGACCGTCCTCTTCGTCACCCATGACGTCGGTGAGGCGGTAGAGCTGTCCAACCGCATCCTCGTCTTCGCCAAGGGAGGACGGCTCGAGGACGACCTCCAGATCGAACTCCCCTTCCCCCGCGATGCCGCCGACGAGAGCGTGGCCGTGGTTAAGGCCCAGGTGTTGCGCAAGTTCGAAGAGCTGGACCTGGTCGCCACCTAGCGCTGACACATCGGGCCGGAGACACGATTCCGTCTTTTTGATCATGGCGCCTTTTCGCGAGCGCTGCGTTCCACAGTGCAAACTATGGATTGTCTGATATATGATCCCGGTGGCCGGTCTCGAGTCGGGAGGATACGTGCGACGTCGATCGAAATGGTGGTGGGTTTCGCTGAGCGCCCTGCTGGCCCTGGTGGCGGCGGGTTGTGGGACCACCGGTGACGAGACAGGGGATACGACGGCGCCTGGTGACGAGCGGTCGGTGATCCGCTTCGCCTTTGCCCCCGACCCTGTCTGGGACTACATGAACGACACCGGTGTCCTGGTGGATTGGGAGATCGAGAACAACATCAGGATCGTGACCAGCACCACCTGGGACGAGTTCACCTTCTTTGCTGGTGGTCATGGTGACATCGTCTCTATGGGCAGCATGGAGGTACCGGTCCTGGAGCAGGAGACCGACATCAAGACCGTGAGCTTCGGGAAGTACAACGCGCTGCGGGACTCGATGATGACGACACCTGACACCGGTTACCAGACCCTCGAGGACATTCCTCTCGGTTCGACGATCTGCGTCGCCAGCCCGGTTTCTGCTAGCGGGTTCTGGGGTGTGCTGGCCAACGAATCGCACGGTCTCGACTTTCGGGTGGGTGGCGGCGATTTCGAGTTGATCGTGAATGATCACTTCGTCAACCCGCAGAACCTGGTAAACGGGGATTGTGTCGCAGCCATCCTCATTCCCGAGGCAGCCGCCCCATTCCTGCGGACCGGCGACATCGTCCCCATGTATGAAGGTCAGATGCCGTTCCAGCTCTACAACACCTTCTCCGGCTTCGAGAGTGATGAGGCCCACATCATGTCCAACCTGTTCACCGCTACTGAGGAGTACTACGACGCTCACCCCGACGAGATCGCGGCCTTCCTTGAGTTGTGGCAGCGTGGCATCGTGCTCTGGGAGGAGAACCAGGCCGAGATCATCGAGACCTATCCCCAGCACTTCGCAGTAGAGGCGGAGGAAGATGTGGCATTCATCCAGGACTACATGGCCGGTCCCAATGACTGGTTCGTGGAGTCGGTCTACTTCACCGACGAATGGGTAGAGGCTGAGCAGGCGATCTGGGACTTCCAGACCGCCCTCCATCCGGACAATGCCAACGTCCTCGCTGAGGGTTTCGATCAGCCACGGTTCGAGGTGGTTCCCGCACCCTGACCAACGAGACGTCAAGGGGGTAGGGCGGCTATCCCGCCCACACCCCCTTCACGCCGACTAGATCACACCCAGAGCCCGTCGCAGGTTCCCGACCCGCCCCGCGTGATCGGTGTGGCTCACTTGTGGCAACGGCTCGGAGTTGGTGACCGGCAGAATCACGAAGTGGGGGCCGGGCTCGGAGAGGAGACGCGGCAGTGCCGTCTCGAAATCCTCCAAGATCTCGATGGTCTCCACCTTGGCCACGCCCGCACCCTGCGCCACCATGGCGAAGTCCACCCCGGGAGCCAGCGGCTGGCCACCGGTCATCTCATAGCTGCGGTTCTCCAAGAGGAGGACCAGGAGGTTTGGTGGCCCGTAGCGGCCCAACGTCACCAGCGACCCGAGGCTCATCAAGAGACCTCCGTCACCCTTGAGCACGATCGTCTTGCGCTCCGGTCGAGCCAGTGCGAGGCCCAACCCGAAGTCCGATGCGTGCCCCATGCCAAAGGCGAGAAAGTCGAAGTCGAGCGGGTGTTGGGACACAAGGGGCCACTGCAATGTGGCGGTCATCGTCATGATCACGATCTCGTCGTTGCGACGGGCCGCCAGGGACCGGAACAGGTCCATCCTCTCCATGGTCATGGGAGAAAGGCGTGCCCGAACACCACCGCCGCCGGTTTGGAGGTGGCCGATGCGACGCGGTCCATCTCGGCTATGGCCGGAAGGTCGTCATCCGTCATCAGACGCCAATGAGGAACCTCCCATGCGTCGAGCAAGGGCTCGGTGAAGGGGTAGGCGGAGTCGAGCGGGAGTTTGCCGGCCATCGCACCGGGGTAACCACGCCAGCCGACCAGAAGCATTAGAGGGATGCTGGGCCCGATGCCACAACCGCGCAGCGCGTCACCCGCCTCCATCAAGCCCGTGTTCTGAAGGAGGACCAGTGGCTTGCAGCCACCCACCCAGAGCCCGGCGGCGATGGCCAGCCCCTCACCCTCTCGGGTAGGTGAGATCACGGTGATCTCGGGCTCATCGGTCAGCGCTGCGAACAGATGACGGCTCTCGCCATCGGGGATCGTCACGATGTGGGTGACCTCGAGATCCTTGAGAATGGAGACTGTCCTGGCCGAGCTGACACCTGTCATCCGAAGTGAGCCTCGACCCCGAGACGGCTGCCCCAGCTTTCCAATTGTTGCAGCACGACCGGAGTGATCGCGATCCCCTCGCGACTGTTCCTCTCTTGGGCGATGGCTTCAGGCTCGCCATGTATCAGGATCCGGTCATGACCTGGGGCCTTCGAAGTCCCTCTGATCAGATCGAAGGTGGTGGCCATGTCGCTTTGAAAGTCGGCAAGGGGGCGGAAGCCCTCGATGTTGAGGGCTCCCATCAGATGCCCCATTGCGGGTGGCCCACTGCCATCGGCTCCCGCCACGCGGGCTTGGAAACCGGTGCCGCCCAAAGCGCCACAGAGCAGTTCCACCATCAGAGCCAATCCGTATCCCTTGTGACCACCACCGTCGGTGCCCTCCCCGCCCAGGGGCAGTAAGGGCGAATCGAAGGGGAGGACGCCGTTGGAATCGAGCTCCGGAGTCTGTGACGAAGCCAGCCAGCCCGGAGGCAGGCTGCGACCCTCTCGGAGTGCGGTCTCTACCTTGCCAACTGCCACCGCGGAGGTGGCCATGTCGAGATAGAAGTCGGTCTCACCTGGCGAGCCGGGGAGTGTGACTGCGATGGGGTTGGTCCCGAGGACCGAGTCGATTCCGAAGGTCGGTGCCACCCGCCGCCCACTGTTGGACATGCTGATCCCAACGAGTCCGGCACGCATCGCCCTTTCAGCCCAGAAGCCTGCGTACCCGAAATGACTGCTGTCCTTGACAGCGACGAACCCGGACCCATTCTCGAGGGCCATCTCGATCGCCACCGTCATCGCGCGATCGGCGGCGACGATCCCGATCCCGTTGGCTGCGTCGAGGACACCAGTGGTCGGGCTCCGCCGCTCGAACGGCATCTTGGGATCTGAGGCGATGACACCTCGCTCCAGTCGCACCAGGAAGTAGGGGAGTCGGGCCAGGCCATGGCTTCGGATTCCCCGTAGATCGGCGCTGACCAGGACTTCGGCTACCACCTCGGATTGTGGGGCCGGCACCCCGGTCGCCTTGAAGACATCCGACGTGAAACGCCTGGCTACATCTGGGAAAACCCGAATCACGCCCTCGGGAAGTTGATTGGTCTCAACCATCGGATCGGGTCGGATCATATATGATGCAGGATCGCCACCGTCGAACTGGACCCAGATGGAGCCCTCGACCGATCCCCACGTCGAGATCCCCTCGACCATCATGCCGGAATCGCCGAAGGTGTGGGTAAGGGTACTGCTCGTGGCGGCAATGCTCATGGCGGCAGCCGTTCTCTTCGTCGCCACGGCGCCGAAAATCCCTTCGATCGAGTGGACGAGTCTTCAAGGCCCTCCAGGCTCGGTGAATCTCGACAGTCTCATCGCGGTGAATGACGGGTTCGCGGTGCTATCAGGGATGACGGCCGACGGCGTCCTGCTCTGGTCGACGACCGATGGTCAGCGCTGGTCACAACAGCCATTGGAGGGAACGCCGACACAGTTGTCCGCCGCCGGAGAAAGCATCGTCGCCTATGACGGCTTGAACGGGTGGATGATTGAGCGGGTCAACGAGCGTTGGGCGGAGACCCAATCACTGGCGTTTCCTGACGAGGTGCGATCCAGACAGGGCTCCGGACGTCCCAGTGTGATCGGTGACGACAACGTTTTCTTCGCGGTGACGATCGCCGGCGACGTCTGGTTGTCGGAGGAGGGGGCGGCCTTCGTCGAGGTGGTTTCCGATCCCGCCTGGGGACCAGGGGTCGAGCAGCCATTCGACTCGGCGTGTCGGCCCCCTAACCGGACCTCACCCGACATTCCCCCGTTCGTGATCACCGACTCCGGCTATCTGGCATTGGTGTCGAGCAACTCATCAGAGCCATTCGGGGTATCGCCGGTCTGTGAGCCTCGAATCTGGCTCTCGGACGACGGGCGCACCTGGACCGAATCCAATGCACCACTGGGCAATGGTGCGTTCGTCCAAGACCTCGGTTGGCGGGATGGCCGTTATGTCGCAGTCGGGGGGTTTGACGTCGGCGATCCTGCGGCCTGGACCTCGGCCGACGGCTTGGAATGGGAGCCCGTGGCGCCAACGGGGTCGTGGGGATCCGTCGATCTCGTCAGTGTCGATGTTGGGCCCGGGGGTTGGATTGTGTTGGGCAAGCTCAGCGAGAGCTCCGGTTTCGCCGGTTGGACGTCGCGGGACGGGCTGTGTTGGGAGGCTCTGCCCAAACATGTGGGTGGTGGAGATGCTGCGGTGGCCTCGACCCACATCATCCTGGCGGATCGCACCTCGTACCCGGAGTTATGGGTGGGGACTGTGCTCGCCACGGACAGATCGTGCGGGTGACGGGATGAGGACGGGCGCCCACATCCTGGTCGAGTCGCTTCTCGAGGAAGGGGTGCGAGTCGTGTTCGGGATTCCGGGGGTCGGCACCCTCCCCGTCTACGACGCCTTTGTGGATCACCCCGAGCTGCGACATATCGAAGTCCGGCATGAGCAAGGAGCGGTGTTCATGGCCGACGGCTACTCCAGGGCGTCCTCCGGGATAGGGGTGGCCTTCACCTCGAATGGGCCAGGGGCGCTCAACACCATTACGGCGATGGCCACGGCCTATAACGACAGCGTCCCTCTGCTTCATGTGGTGAGTGAGAACCCGGCTGAAGTCCGGCGCAAGGGCAAAGGCCATTTCCACGACATCTCGGACCAATTCGGTGTCTTTCGGCCTGTGGTCGGTTTCACCTCCCAGGTGAGCCTGAGTGACGAGATCCCAACCGCTATCAACTCGGCGTTTTATGCCCTGCGCAACCGGAGGCCGCGGCCGGCTCTGGTCGAGATCGCAAATGAGGCGTTCGACACCAGCTCAAATGCCATGCCGCTTCCCGCCGCGCAGCATCAGAACCCGCCGGTCGACGAGCGGTCGCTCGCACAGGCATCGGAGATCATCGCCTCCGCAACCCGCCCCTTGATTTGGGCGGGTGGGGGAGTGGCCACACTCCAGGCGTCTCTGGCGCTCGTGACCCTGGCAGAGCGCTTGGGGGCACCGGTGATCACCACGCAGAAGGGGAAAGGGGCCATGTCGGCCGAACACCCCCTGCACCTGGGCAATTGGGCCAATGAGCAACCGGTTCGCCACCTGATCTCGAGATGTGACGTTCTCCTTGCCGTCGGTACCCGGTTCTCCTATTTCCCCACTGGTGGCTGGTCGCTTCGCCTCCCGGATCACATCGTCCAGATCGACATCGACCCCGCTGAGATCGGCAGGAACTACCGGGTCGAGGTAGGCCTGGTCGGAGACGCGGAAGTACTCATGACCGACATCCATTCGGCGTTGGACCGATCGGGCCACACCCCGCTGCCCTGGCGGGACGACGAGGTGGCCAAAATCCTGGCCCGAATCGCCGAGGTCGTGGGGACCCCGATCGAGATCGAGGTCCTGGATCAGATCAGAGCGGCGCTGCCCGGTGAGAGCCTCGTCTTCAACGATCCGACGACGATTGCCTTCTGGGCCCGATCACACTGGAGAAGCGACCGCCCGCGCACCTGGTTTGTTCCCTCGGGGTTCGGCACCCTCGGGTACGCGATGCCCGCTGCGATCGGAGCCAAATTGGCCCGGCCCGACACGCCGTCTGTCGCGCTGATTGGCGACGCCGGGATCATGTTCACCATCCAGGATCTGATGACCGCCGTCCAGGAGCAGGTCCCGGTGATCATCCTGGTCTTCAACGACGAAGGTTATGGCGTCGAACGGCGACACCAGGACCATCTCTACGGGAGGCGGAGCGGTGTCGACATTCGCCCTCCCGACTTCGTGGCATTGGCCCGGGCATTCGGAGCCAGGGGGATCAGGGTCGACGACTTGTCACGGGTCGGCGCGGCCCTCGCCTCGGTGCTCGACGCCGAAGGCCCCACCCTGATCGAGGTCCCCAACTCCTTCAACCACCCGGGTTACGGCTCGTTCGGGGACTACGAGAAAGGTGCCAAGTGACGACATTCGACATCCACGCCCATGCCATCGTGCCCGGCGCCCTGACCGCCATGGCAGCCGCTCATCCCGACCACGGTCCGAGCATGTTCGAAGACAGCGGGCGGAAGTACCTTGCCTACCCCGGACGGGAACGACTCGGTCCCCTTCCCGATGCCATTTTCGATCCGGGCCTGAGATTGGGCGAGATGGATCGGCAGCGGGTCGACATCCAGGTGATCGCCATTCCCCCACCCAACTTCCACTACCACGTCCCATCCGAGGTGGGACGCGACTTCGCCTCGATCCAGAACGACGCCCTGATCGCAATGAGCGACAGTCATCCAGACCGGCTCCATGTGTTCGCCACCCTCCCGTTGCAGGACATCGAGGCATCGATTGCCGAGATCGACCGCGTGGCGGGATTCGCCCGCGTGCGCGGGGTGCAGATCGGTTCCAACATCAACGGCGTCGACTTGGATCATCCCTCACTGGAACCGGTGTGGTCTGAGATGGACCGGCGGAATCTGCCGGTCTGGTTCCATTCGGATCAGCGTTCCATCGCCGGCGCCGAGAGGCTCAACTCCTATTACCTACAGAACCTGATCGGTATCCCGCTGGAGTCGACCATCGCCGCCGCCAAGCTCATCTTCGGTGGTGTCCTGGACCGTCATCCCGATCTCAGGCTCGGGTTCACCCACGGCGGAGGATTCTCCCCGTACCAGATCGGGCGCTGGGAGCATGGTTGGAGGGTACGGCCCGAGCCGAAGGTGCACATCGAGGACACCGGTCCGAGACATTTCTTCGGGACGATGTACTTCGACAGCCTCACCCACGATGCACTCTCCCTCGAGATGCTGGGGCGGAGGGTGGGGTGGGACCATGTGGTCCTTGGCAGCGACTACCCCTTCGACATGGCCTCGACCGATCCGGTGGCCGGGGTGGAGGCCGTGGAGATGAGCGATAGCGACCGCTTGAAGGTGCTCGAGGGCAACGCCCAGTGCTTCCTGCGGCCACTGGACGGGGTCTCCGAGTGAAGACGGCACGGATCGCGGGTCTCGAGGTGTCAGTGATCGGCCTCGGCTGCAACAACTTCGGCCGGGCCCTGAACAGGGAACAATCGGCCCGGGTGGTGGAGGCCTCGCTCGAGGCTGGTATCAACTTCTTCGACACGGCCACCAACTACGGGGAGGGCCAGTCGGAGTCGTTTCTCGGAGCGGCGTTGGGATCGAGACGTGACGACGTCGTCATCGCTTCCAAGTTCGGTGTTCCAGTGCCGGGGTGGCCGGACAGCGGCGGAGCGCAACCTCGCTATGTCCGGCGTGCCATCGAGAGGAGCCTGGGCGAGTTGGGAACCGACCGTATCGATCTCTACATGCTCCATTTTCCCGATCCGATGACCCCCATCGAAGACACGCTCGCAGTGATGAACGAGCTGGTCGTGGAAGGGAAAGTCAAAGAGATCGGATGCTCGAACTTCGAAGCCGTCCGGCTGAGGGAAGCCCTAGAGGTGTCGACGCGGGACAAGCTCGCCGGCTTCGTCTGTGACCAGGTCGAGTACAGCCTGGTCCACAGGGATCCGGAGAGAGACGGACTGGCCCAGACCTGTCTCGAGACAGGGGTGGCCTTGATCCCGTTCTATCCGTTGGCCAGCGGGCTCCTCACCGGGAAGACCAGGCGGGGTCAGGCGCCCAAGGGCAGGCTGCGGATGGAGCGGTATCAAAGCTTCCTCACCGACGAGAACTTCGACCTGGTGGAGGCATTGGAGGTGTATGCCGGGGAGCGAGACGTCACCATGGTCCAGGTGGCGCTGGGTTGGCTCCTCGCTCAGGAAGCGGTCCCGGTGGTGACCGTGGGCGCAACGAGTGCCGAGCAGGTTGCGGCCAACGCCCGGGCCGCTGATTGGGCGCCTACCGGCGAAGACCTTGAAAGGCTACGGGCAATCATCGGGTGACGGATCATCCCTCAGCACTTCGTGTCGGTTCGCCCCGCGACCAGCCAGTCCACTGCCACCCAACCGGTCCCGTCCCAAACCAACGGGTTGATCTCCACCTCACCGAGGCCGGACCCGACCAGGCCACGACTGACGATGCTCACCAGCCGGGCCAACTCGTCAACATCGGCGGGGGGCCTTCCCCTGAATGCGTCCAGCAACCGGCGACCCTGAAGCCGGTTGATCATCCTCATCGCGCCGGCTTCGTCCACGGGCGCCGGGGCGTAAGCCACATCGCCGAGCAATTCGGTGAGTACACCGCCCATCCCCACTGAAACCAATGGCCCGAACACCGGATCGATCACGGCGCCGACGATCATCTCCAGACCAGGCCGGTATCGCTCGACCCGGGCGCCCGCGACCGTCAACCCGGCAGTCCTTGCTGCAGCCACCACTTCGGCAAAGGCGGTCGCTACGGCATCAGGAGTCTCAATACCGAGTCTCACTCCGCCAATCTCTGTCTTGTGGGCGAGACCGGCCGCGCTCACCTTGACCACCACCGGATAACCAAGATGCTCGGCGACGGCCACCGCTTCCGTGGCGCTGCCGGCCACCTCGCCAACGATCATTGGCAAGCCCCAGTCCTCGAAATCTCCTGTGATCGGGCCTGGCGAGACGCCAGGGTGGCTCCTGGCCAAGCACCCCAACCCGGCCAGGGCGGAAATGGCGGCTCTTGGCTCGTCGGTGATCGCGAGGCCCGCCTCCTGCAGCCGGCGGAGGCCCTCACGTCCCTGGTCACCCGCCATCCAGAGATGAAGAACCGGGACCGCCGGATCTAGGGCAAGAAGCCCAGCCACCCGGTTCCCGGTATGGACCGGTGGATGTGCCGTCGACACGGCCAGAACCATGTCGTACTCCCCCGAATCGGCGAAGGCGTGTACCACCTCGGCGAACCGCGCAGGCCCACCGATGATCCCGCCCATGTCCAGCGGATTGTGGGCTGACCCGTGGTCGAGCAACGGGTCGAGCCGAGCCCGCAGGGGTTCCTCGGGAAGCGGCAACTCCAGACCGTGTTTCTCGGCCAGATCGGCCAAGAGGATGGCTATCCCGCCCGAGTGGGTGACGATGGCGGCCCGGCTTCCGTCCGGGACCTGGGCCCGGGCCATCATCTCGGCCACGTCGTAGGCCTCGCCCGGGGTCTCGGCGATCACCACTCCGAGGGAGTCGAGGACACCCTCCATCACCCTCTCCGGCACCGCCATGGCCCCGGTGTGGGTGGTCATAAGGGTCTTCCCATGGTTTCCGGTGCCGATCCGGCAAGCCACCACCGGTTTACCCCGGTCAAGCGAAGCACGGACCGACTCGATGAACATCGGCCCGTCGCGCACCGTCTCGATCAGAGCCAGCACAACCCGCACCTCGTCCAGTTGTGCCACAGCCTCGATGGCCTCACCGAGTTTGACGTCGACCTCGTTCCCGGTGGACACCGACACCGACAGACCGCCGCCACGGGCCGCGGCCAGATTGTGGAGATAGCTCCCGGTGCCGCCGCTCTGTGTGACCACCGCGACCGGGCCGGACCGGATTTGGTCGGCGGGCCGGTCGAGACAGGTCAAGAAACTGGCGGCCAGGCCACAGCCTGGGCGGATCACACCACCACTGTTGGGGCCGAGGATCCTGGTGCCGACCTTGCTTGCAGTGCGAGCCAGATCATCCTCGAGGGCTTGGCCGTCCGGGCCGGATTCGGCGAATCCACCGGCAAAGATGACCACTCCCCCGATGCCCTTCGCGTCGGCGACCACTTCCAAGGTAGCCGCCGCCGGAACCGCAGACACCACCAGATCAGGCGGTTGCGGGAGATAGGAGACGGACTTGAATATCTCGACCCCTTCCACGTCCGGAAGTCTGGGGTTCACTCCCCAGACAGTCCCGTTGAAACCGAGCTTCCTTAGGTTCCCCAGCACCCGCCCCCCATGCTTGGAAGGGTCGGCGGAGAGACCGACAATCGCGATCGTGGCCGGATCGAGGAGACGACCGAGGTCGCTCATCGGACTTCGGGGATCACCTCGGAGGCAAACAACTCGAGGCTGTCACCTTCCCCCATGTCGTAGAAATACAGGATCATGTCGGTGCAGCCTTCGGCCACGAATAGACCCATCTCCTCAACGGCCTGAGACACCGTCACCGCGAGATGCTCCTCGCGGAATTCCTCAGGCGTGCACGAGCGGCGGCAAGCTGCGATGTCGAGTTTGCGCCTGAGCTCGGCTTCGTCCCGACCGATCACCGACATCAGATGCTCGGTGCGTCCTATCTCGCCAAACGGCCTCCCCACCGCCTCGCAATGGGCGGCCAACACCTCCGACTTGTGCCGGAAGACCTCGATCCCGTCGCCGAAGTTGGCGAAGTCGCCGTAACGGGCGACGATCCGGAGAGTCCGTTTCTCCCCACCCCCGGCGACCCACAACGGCGGGTGGGGTTTCTGGATCGGCTTGGGCCGGTTGATCGCGCCATCCACCGAATAGTGGTCGCCAAGGAACTTCGCCTCGTCCTGGGCCCACATCGCCAACAGGACCTGGATGGCCTCCTCCAACATGTCGAGTCGCTCCCCGGGCGGGGGGAACCGGTACCCGTAGGCCTCGAACTCGCCCTTCGACCAGCCGGCTCCGATCCCGACGTCGAGGCGGCCTCCCGAGATGACGTCGATGTTCGACGCCATCTTTGCCAGAAGTGATGGCGGGCGGTAGAGGGCACAAGTGCACATCTGGCCGAGCCTCACCCGGCTGGTCACGGCGGCCAGCGCGGCCATCAGCGTCCAGGCGTCGAAGGTGCTCTCCTGGGTGAGCACGGGATGGGTGTGGAAGTGGTCGTAGACCCAGATCGAGTCGTAGCCGGAGTCCTCGATCAGTTCGGCGAATCCCAGGATCCGGTTCCATTGATCCTCGACTGGGATCCCGTTCTGGTCACCCTTCCACCCCTGGGGCACGAACGTCCCGAAACGCATCTTTCCTCAGCTCTCCGGCCAGACTTTGACCACACCCTCATCGGCCAGTTTCCTGACCTCCGACTCCTCGAGCCGCAGCCGTCCGGTCAGCACTTCGACGGTGTGCTGGCCCAACATCGGCGCCGGTTCGTTAGGGCTCTCCCAATCGCTCCACTTGATCGGAGAGGGTGGATACCGGATCTCGCCCAGGGTCGGGTGCTTGTAGATCCTGACCATTCCCCGTGCCAGCACCTGGGGGTCGGTGAACACCTGCGCCATGTCGTTGACCGGGGCGTTGGGGATGTCGAACTCGTCGAGAATCGCCAGCCATTCGGTGTTGCTCCTGGTGATGAAGACCTCGGAGAGAATCCCCACGACGTAATCGCGATTGGCGACTCGTTGAGAGTTGTTGGCCGACCTCGGGTCATCCTTGAGGTCGGGGCGACCGATGGCGTCGCAGAGGTTCTGCCAGAACTTCTCGTCACGGGCTGCGACCACCACGTAGCCGTCATTGGTTCGAAACGCCTGCCAGGGAACCATGTGGGCGTGCGCGGTGCCGAGCCTGGTCAGCTTCCGCCCCGAATTGAGGTGGTCGAGGGCGTCGTAGGAGAGCAGCGATACCAAGGTGTCGAGCATGGCCACATCGGCGTGCTGGCCGTTGCCGTGCAGGCCCCTCCCCACCAGGGCGGCGAGCACCGAGATGCAGGAGTAGATGCCGCCGGCGATGTCGGCGATCGGGATCCCGACCCGCGCCGGGTCACCGTCGGGGGGGCCGGTGATGTCGACATGGCCGCTGTAGGCCTGGACCACCAGGTCGAACGCCGACTTGTCCTTGGCCGGCCCGTACTCGCCGAACCCCGTCACCGATGAGGTGATGATGTCCGGGTTTCGTTGTTTCAAGGTGTGGTGGTCGATGCCGAGGCGGGCCATGACCCCGGGTCGGAAGTTGTCGATCACCACATCCGCCTGCTCAACCAGGGATAGGAACATCTCGTGACCGCGAAGGTTCTTGAGGTCGAGTACCACGCTCTTCTTCCCGCGATTCATGAAGAGATGAATCGCGCTCTCCCCCTGGAGGGGGGCGATGGTCGCGTTGCGTGCGGTGTCGCCCGAGTGCGGCTCGATCTTGATCACTTCGGCTCCGAGGTCGGCCAGGATCACCCCTCCGAAATTGCCCGCGATCACCTGACCCAATTCGAGGATGGTGACTCCAGTCAGCATCCCTGCCATCAAGTGGCCCAAGTCATCGACACCACCTGGCCGCTGCTCGCCGACTCGTCGACGGCCCGGGAGATCACGAGCACGTCCATGCCCTCGTCCCCGGTGGCGAGGATCGGGTCGGGTCGCCCGGTCCCCACAGTGTTGATGAAGGCGTGGGTTTCCTTCTGCATCGCACCGAAGTGCTCACCGAGGGCCCAATCGCCCGGCATGTAGGAGCCGAGCATCGCCACGTTCATCGAAGTGTTCGGGGTGTAGGGGGAGGGCACCGGCTTGTGTGAGGCCATGAGCACGTCACGGTGGTCGTCCTTGACCGAGATCACCCCGTCCCGCCCGAAGATCTCGAAGTCCATGCTCGCCACGTAGGCCGGCCAGAACTCGGGCAACTCCCAACTCACCCCGAGATTGGCCACCATCCCGTCTTCATAGGTGAGCACACACCAGGTGGAGTCGAGTGCTCCGAACTCGTCGTGGATCCGCCCCTTGTTCGAGCCGGCGGCATAGGCGGTCGCGGGAAGGGTGCCAGCGAGGTACCAGGTGAGGAGATCGAAGAGATAGGTCATCGTGTTGACCGACGGGGTGGTGGTGCCCGCCCTGGAGATCACCGCACGGGCCACTGCCTGGGTCAGGTAGATGGTTGCCTTGGCCGAGGTGACATCGCCGACGTATCCCTTGAGGACGTGCTCCTTGATCGCCAGGTAGCGGCGGCGGAAGCGCTGAGTGAACCCGGTGTAGATCGAAACCCCGTACTCCTCGGCGGCCGCGAGCAGCTTGTGCCCCTCGTCAGCGAGGATGGTGAACGGTTTCTCCACCATCACTGTCTTCCCGGCTTGGATCGCGGCCATCGCCGGCCCGAAATGGGCGTTCTCGGTGGAGGCAATGATCACCGCGTCGACGTCGTCCCTGGTGACTATCTCGGTGGCGTCCGTCGACCACACATCGGCCTCACATGAGGCGGCGAGACGGGTTGCCTTGTCCTCGACAATGTCGCACACCGCGAGAAAGTCGACGGAGGGATGACGATGAGATATTTCGGCGCGGAGACTTCCGATCGATCCGGCGCCGACTACGGCCACTCCGACCCCGTCTGCGATGTAACGGCTCCTGGCCATCAGGCCTCCTCCTCCGGCCGAGCGGCAGCCTCGGCGCGAGCGATGATCGTCCTTGCCACACGGGCGACTGCGTAATCCACCATCTTCCCGTCGACCGCGATCGAGGCCTGCCCGTTGGCCTCGGCTTCTTCGAATGCCGCCAGCACCTTCTTCTGGTAGTCCACGACCTCCGGCGAGGGGGTGAAGACATCGTTGATGACCGAGATTTGTGCCGGGTGAATCGCCACCTTCCCGATGTAGCCCAGGGTGCGGGCTAGCTCGCATTCGATGCGCAGCCCTTCCGGGTTGCGGAAATCCATGAATACCGCCTCCATCGGGTACGGAACGCCAGCGGCCCGGGAGCTGAGCAGCACCTGGGACCGGGCCTGCATGAGCCCGGTGCCCTCCGGGGTCCACTCCACACCGAGGTCGGCCACGAGATCGCCCTGCTCCCCACCACCGAACATCACGCATTCGACACGGGCGCTCGCTCTTGCCATCTCGTAGGTGAGCCTGACCCCGAGCCCGGATTCGATCAGTGGGATCACGGTGAGCGACCCCACCGGCTTGTCCGAGGTGAGCTCCATTGCGGTGAGTGCGCCGTCGATTCGGCTGATCGTCACCGGGCTCTCGGCTTTGGGGATGATCACCCCAGCCACGTTCGCCTGACCGGCCGCCACCACGTCATCCCAGAGCAAGCCGGTCTCCACCGCGTTGGTGCGGACGAAGTAGGGCACCGGCGACTCGGGGAGGCGAGCGAGGTTCCCCCTTGCCTCCGGCTTGTTGTCGACCGCGACCGAATCCTCGAGGTCGACGATGACGGCATCGGTGCCGGAGTGCACCGCTTTCTCCAGCATGTCGAGGCGGTTGCCGGGGGTGAAGAGCATCGAGCGCACAGGGTGCATCTCAGGTCCTCACTTGATTGCCATCGGGTTGAGCGGCGATCCCACGGCCCTGGTGAAGGGCAGTGGCGGACCGCAGAACATGAATTCGTACTTGCCGTCGGCGGCACAATCGTCGGCTAGGGGGTCGAGGTCGAAGATCTCCCCGAGCCACAGGCCCATGTGCACGATGAACACGATATGAAGCGGCTGGGCAACGTCCGAGGTCTCGTTGGGCCGCACCTCCAAACCCCAGGTGTCGGTGGCAAGGGCGGCAATGTCACGTGACGCCACCCAGTCCACGCTGCCGAGACCGAGCCCCGGGGCGGGCCCGCCGGCGTAGTCGCCCCAACCACCCGCGGCTCGGGTGGCGGCCATGGCCCCGGTGCGCACGAAGACGAAGTCGCCGGGCCCGACGACCACTCCCGCATGACCCTCTGCCTGCGCCAACTCCTTGGAGTCGATCACATGGCCCGGTTCCAGCCAATCGACACCGAGGGCCCGGGGCAGGTCGAGCAGCACCCCGCGGCCGACCATCCCGGTGGAGGCATTGGCGACGTCACCTTTGAGCGCCCCCTTGCTCGAGACCCACTCCGCCCCGTAGCCGTTGTAGATCTTGCCCTCGAACACGACATGGCCGAACGCGTCCCACTGGGTCCCGGACTGGAGTGGCATGATGATGATGTCGTCCGTGCCCCGGAAGTGCTTGTCGACACCGCCGTAGAAGTCACGGATCGAGGTCCCGGCGATGGCGTCGGCGCCATCCCTGATCATGAGATGGATCGGGTTGAAGCGGCCCAGACTCCCCGTTTGCGGGCCGTCCTCGTCGTAGGGGAGGGCCATTGAGATCGTCTTGCCCGATCGCACCAGCGCCGCCGCGGCCACCACCATCTCAGGAGTCACCAGGTTGAGCGTCCCCTTCTCGTCGTCCGGCCCCCAACGCCCCCAGTTGCTGTGACGGGTGCCCAGCTCGCGGACTGTTTCGATGTCAGGTGTCACTGTGCTCTTTCGCCCGGCGGGTTGTGCAGGATGCACGATATATGATCCGGCTCGATGCCATCGCCGGACCACGAATTCACCCCAGAGCAGGAACTGTTTCGAACCACGGTCCGTGAGTTTTGCGAGAAGGAGATCAGTCGGGAGTACGTCCGGGAATGCGACCGGGAGCACCGGGCCCCCAAGGAGCTCTACGACAGACTGGCCGCCCAGGGCTGGTTGGGGATCAACATCCCCGAGGAACAAGGCGGGGGCGGCGGGGGGGCGGTGGAGGTTGCCATCCTCCTCGAGGAGCTGGGTCGGTCGTTCCTCGATCTCTCGTTTTGGGTGTTTCGCACCGTCACCTGGGGGGGTCTGGCCATCGGTCGCGACGGGACCGAGGAGCAGAAACGGAAGCTACTCCCCAAGATCGCATCCGGTGATCTCACCGTGTGCTTCTCGTTGACCGAGCCCGATGCCGGCTCGGATGCCGCTGCGATCGCTCTCTCTGCGGTCGAGGATGGTGACGACTACGTGCTCAACGGGCAGAAGGTCTTCACCTCCGGTTTCAAGGTCAGCGACCTCGACGTAGTCGCGGCTCGCACCGCATCGGACGGCAACAAGCATCACGGGATCACAAATTTCATCGTCGACACCAACAGTCCCGGGCTGGAATGGAGCCCGATCGAGACCCTTGGCCACTGGCCGTTGGGAACCGCAATGCTCTACTTCACCGATGTCAGGGTTCCCAGGACCCGGTTGCTCGGGACTCTCCACGAAGGGTGGGCCGACCTCGGGGTCTACCTTCGTTACGAGCGTCTCTGTCTCTCGGCCGCCCGTACCGGAGCCGCAGCTGCCGCCCTTGCCGACTCCGTGGCGTACGCCAAGGAGCGCCGCCAGTTCGACCAGCCCATCTCCCAGTTCCAGGCGGTGGCCCACCGATTGGCCGACATGCAGACCATGGTCGAGATCTCCCAGATGCTGGTGTATCGCTACGCCTCGCGATTGGACCGGGATGTGGCCAGCACCAGGGACGCCGCCATCCTCAAGCTCTATGCCTGTGAGGCCTACAAACAGGTGGCGGACATGGGGCTGCAGGTCCTTGGTGGTTACGGCTACACCATGGAGTACGACCTGCAGCGTCATTTTCGGGAGTCAAGGCTGGGGGTGATCGGGGCGGGGACCTCCGACATCCAGCGCAACATCATCGCCAAGACCATGGGGCTGTAATGGGGGTCATCACCGATGAGGCCAGACGGTGGGCCGATCGGCAGTACCCGAGCTTCGACTTCGAGGTCACGGCCACCGATATCGCCAAGTTCGCCCACGCCACGGGGGAGGCCAACCCGATCCACTTCGATAAAGACGCTGCAGTCGCCGCCGGCTTTTCCGACGTCGTGGCCCCGACCCTGTTCACCTACGTGGTCCGGATGCACGCCTCGGCATTGGTGCCGGTGGACCAGTTGGAGCCCGACGGATCCCCGAGCGCCGACGTCCCGCCACTCCCCACCCGCCGGGCGATGGCTGGCGAGACCAGCGTCGTTCTCGGTGTGCCGGTGCTGGCCGGGGACACGGTCACTGTCAGCAAGCGGTTGGCCGAGATGTACGAGAAGGAGGGGCGCAGCGGACCGCTGGTCTTCGTCGAGATGGAGTTCACCTTCACCAACCAGCGCGGGGAATTGGTGGCGACCGAGAGCTTCACCAGGATCTATCGATGAGCGCCCTGCCCGAGGTCGGGGCGGAGGCACCGGTTCTGGTGCGAAACCCAACTGCTCTCGACCTGTTCATGTTCAGTGCCTCCGCCTGGCTGCTGCATCGCATCCACTACGACACGCCCTACACGGTCGAGCACGAAGGTCACCCCGGTCTTCTGATCCACGGTCCGCTGCAAGGGGTTTATCTGGTGCAGACCGCCGAATCATGGCTTGGTGACCGGGCCCGGCTCGCCTCGATCTCCTATCGCCACCTGGCCCCTGCCTATCTCGGTGACGAGTTGCAGTGTGGGGGCACCGTGACCGCGTCCTACGTCGGCGGTCTCGAATTAGAACTCTGGGCTCGCAAGTCCGACGGGACCCTCACCACCACCGGGAAGGCGAGGCTGGTCTCGCGATGATGACCACCGGCGCCCGGATCTTGGCCGAGATGCTCGACGGTTACGGGGTCACCCACCTCTTCCATGTCCCGGCCGTGCTGCGAAGGACCATGGTCGAGCTGGAGGCGCACACCTCGATCAATCGGCTGCGCCCGCACGGGGAGAAACCGGCCGCCTATATGGCAGATGGGTACGCCCGGGCCTCGGGGCGACCCGGGATCTGTGCTGCTCAGGTGGTGGGGGCCCACAACCTCGCTGCCGGCCTCCGTGACGCCTATCTCGCCCATTCGCCGGTGATCGCCTTCACCGGGGGCCGGGATCCGCACACCAAGTTCCGCAAGGTGTATCAGGAGGTGGATGATATTCCAGCCTTCGAGACGGTGACCAAGATGAACGTGACCATCGATGCCGTGGAGCGGATCCCCGACCTTCTTCGTCAGGCGTTCCGGGTGGCAACCAGCGGCGCCCCGGGCCCGGTCCATATCCAGTTCGCCGGGAACGAAGGCCAGATCGACGCCGAAGAGGCCGACATGGAGGTCTACTGCGAGGAGCAGTTCGCCTCGGCGCCACCCTTTCGCCCTCTGGCAGCCGACACCGATCTGACCCGGGCCCTGGGTCTGATCCAGGGTGCGCAGCGCCCGGTGCTGGTGGCCGGCGGGGGAGTGCGTGTTTCCGGTGGAGGCCCAGCCCTGGTTGCACTCGCCGAGCATCTCGGCGTGCCGGTGGCCACCTCGCTCAACGGGAAGGACGTCATTCCCGGGACCCATCCGCTTTCGGTCGGTGTGGTCGGCAGCTATTCACGGGGCTCGGCGAACCGGGTGGTGCTCGAGGCCGACCTGGTTGTCTTCGTGGGCACCGAGACCGGGGGGATGACCACTCATTTCTGGAAGGTGCCGCCGATCGGGATCCGGGCGATTCAGATCGACATCAACCCCGAGGCCTTGGGGCGGAACTACCCAGCCGAGGTGGCAATCAATGCCGACGCCCGGACCGCTCTGGAGCGGATGCTCCAGCTGGCCACCGACCCCGGGGATCACGAGGAGTGGGCCGGATTGGCGGCCAGCTACGTCACGGATTGGCGGATCGAGTATGCGCCGCTGCTCGAATCGGATCAGGTTCCGATGCGCCCCGAACGGCTCTGTGCCGAGCTCACCGATCTGGTCCCCGACGACGGGATCGTGGTGGTCGACACCGGTCATGCCGGGATGTGGATGGGTGGGATGTTTGACCTGAGGACTCCAACCCAGTCCTATCTGCGCAGTGCGGGCCACCTGGGCTGGGCCTTTCCCGCTTCCCTTGGCGCCAAATGTGCACAACCTGACCGTCCGGTGGTCTGCTTCACAGGTGATTCCGGATTCTGGTATCACGTGGCCGAGATCGAGACCGCGGTGCGCTGGGGGATCAACAGCATCACCGTGGTCAACAACAACCATTCAGGCAACCAGTCCAAGCGCGGCTTCGACCGGGTTTATGGCGGCGAGCAGTCCGAGAAGGCACTTGAAATGTGGGTGTTTACCGAAGTCGACTTCGCCCGCCTCGCAGAGGACATCGGTGCGGTCGGGATCAGGGTCGAGAAGCCAGCCGATCTGGCGTCGGCGTTCGACCGGGCGCTATCCGCTGATCGGCCGGTGGTCATCGATGTGGTGACCGACATCGACGCCCTCGCCCCGGTGGCCGTGGAGTGACCCGGCGCTGGGTCACTCCACCAACAACACCGCCTTGCCGTTGACCTGACGGTTGGCCACGGCTTGGAAGACTGAGTTCGCCTCGGTCCATGGGGCCTCCAGCCCGACCTGGGGGTGGAGCGACCCTTCGGCGACCATGTCGGCGAGGAGTTGCAGGTCGTGGCCAAAGGTCGGTGGCTCTCCGCTTTCGTAGACGAAGAAGGCCTCGATCCGAGCTCCGGCCCGACCTCTGAAATCGCCGAAGGAAACCCGGGCAGGGCTGTTCGACGAGTTACCGAACACGACGATTGTTCCCCCGGGAGCGATGAGACGGATCGAGGCTTCCAAGGAGGTCCCCCCCACTGCTTCCAGGATCATGTCGAAGTTCTCCTCGGCCCGCTCGATGTCCTCGACGACAGCGTACGCGCCGAGCTCCTCCAACCCCTCGGCTCGTGAAGGTCCCGCAGCCACCCCCGTGACCACTGCCCCCGACCGCGCCGCCATCTCGACTGCGAAGCGGCCTACCCCTCCTGCAGCTCCGGTGACGAGGACCCTCTTCCCGTTCAGGTCGTCACCGATGCGGAGGATCCGGAGCGCTGTCATCCCCGCGATGGGAAGAGTCGCTGCCTTCGACGCGCTGACCCCTGCGCCGAGTGTGGCGAGATGACTCGACGGCACTGCGACTCTCTCTGCCCATCCGGCCTGCTCCGGCCAGGCCACAACCCGGATCCCCTCCTGTGGGCCCGAACCGTCAGCTGCCGGCGACGCGACGACCCCGGCCACATCCTGTCCGGGTCGCCACCCCTGAGGGCGGGTAGATAAGAGCCGCAACTCGCCCCGATTGACCGCCATGGCCTCGACGCGGACCACTGCCTCGTTGGCATTCGGATCGGGCTCGACCACCTCCACGAGATCGACGGCAACCTCCCCACCACCCCGGTTGACCAGTGCTCTCATCAGAAGCCTTTCGTAACGCGGGTGGCCTTGACCGCAATCGTCACCCCGGTTTGGCGGGGTGGCTGGCTGACCCGGTTTGTGGCCAATCAAGAGACGCCTATATCAGACATTGTATAGGATCCACACCATTGAATGTGATCCGCCACTCGACCGATCGCTACAAGGCGACTGTCATCGTGTTGAATCGGGCCCTGGTGGATATGAGCACCCGCTCGGCTATCTCGCCGATAGAGCGGGTGCGAGGAGCCAAGGACACATGGGCTACCGCCCGGTGAACAACAGGAGGAGAAGATGAAAACGAAAGGCATGTTGGTTGCACTGCTGGCGCTGGCGCTCGTCGCCGCCGCCTGCGGGAACGACGGTGCCACCGACGACACCAGCGAGGGAGGCGGTGGCTGCGAGTCGGTCATTCGCTTCACTTTTGCCCCGGACCCGGTCTGGGACTACTTGAACGACCAAGGGATCAAGGACGAGATGGAGCAGGAGTCCGGGATCTGCATCCTGGCCCAGGTGACCTGGGACGAGTTCGGGATCTATGCCGGCGGCTTCGCCGACATCGTCTCGGTCGGTGACTTCGAGGTGCCGACTTTGGACAAGCAGGCAGGGACCACCTCGGTAGTGTTCGGCAAGTACAACATCGACCGCTCGGTCCTGGCTGTGCCCGTCTCGGACACCACGAGTCAGACGCTGGAGGATCTGACCGGGCAGACCCTGGCGGTGTGGGACTCGGTGTCCTCGACCCTGATCTGGGGCGTCATCGCCTCCGACTTGCACGGCCTCGACTTCCGCACCGGTGGCGGAGACTTCGAGCTGACCCAGGTCGACATCACCAACACCGGTCCGGCGACGGCGGCGGAGGAGACAGCAGCCGGTCTGGTGCTGCCCGACTTCGCGGTCAACCAGCTGATCAATGATGAGCTCCGGGTCCTCTACGACGGGCGGACCTCGGCCGAGCTCTATGCGCAGGAGATCGCCGAGAACCCCGGTCATGAGGGCCCGATGATCAACGTGTTCCTGGCCAATGAGGAGTGGTACGACGACCATCCGGATGAAATCGCTTTCTTCCTGAGTCTGTGGCAGCGAGGAATCGACGAGTGGCAGGCCAACAAGTCCGACATAATCGCGAGCTACCCGCAGCACTTCGCAGTCGAAGGTGACGAGCAGGTCCAGTTCATGCAGGACTGGCTAGCGGAGCACGACTGGTTCGTGACCTCGGTGTATCTCGATCAGGAGTGGCTCGACGCCGAACTGCCGCTGTTCGACATCATGCGGGAGAACGGGTTCATGGCGGAGGACGACGAGAATCCCCGGTTTGAGATCCTGACCCCGTAGGAATGACAAACATCGTCGCCGAGTCCGTCTCAGAAGGACAGAATCAGGCGCACGCTCTGCGTACCGCCGCCGGCTTCCGCCGGCGGCGGTACCTCGCTGTGCTATTGGGATGGCTCTTCTTTCTCGCCGTCTGGTGGATCCTGTCGGCCGTTCTCGGCTCCGAGGCACGTCTCCCATCGCCTCCTCGGGTTGTCCAGGAGATCCGCACGATCTTCGAGGGCGACTTCTGGACTCAGTTCTGGGCCAGCGTCATCCGGGTGCTTGCCGGCTTCTTCGCCGCGGTGGTGATCGGGACTCCGGTCGGGTTCCTGATGGGGAGAAGCAAGTATTGGGGCAACTTCCTCCAGGCGCCGGTGGTGGTGGCTGGGGCGATCCCGGGTCTGACCTATGCGGTGATGGCGTTCGTGGTGTTCGGCATCTCCTTCTGGGGGCCGGTGCTGGCGGTTGGTCTGATCGCTATGCCCTACGTGGCCATCAACGTGGCCGAAGGTGTGCGCGGTGTCGACCGCCGCCTCATCGACATGAGCACTGCCTATGGCAGGACCGAGAGTCAGGTCTTCCGACATGTCGTCGTTCCGTCCGTCCTTCCCTTCATCTTCGCCGGGGTACGTCTCTCCTTCTCCCTCGCCTGGAAGGTGGGCACCCTCACCGAGGTCTTCGGGTCGTCGAAGGGGATCGGGTTTCAGATCCGTCGCAATTACCAACTGTTCAACATGCCGGCGGTGATCGCCTGGGTGCTCCTGTTCGTGGCCTTCATGTTGCTCCTGGAGAGGTTCGTGTTGGTGAGGATCGAGAGACGGCTCTTCCGGTGGCGTCAGTGGGAGCGCAACCAGTGACCTCCGCGCCCGTGACTCTGCAGGAGAGCCCACCTTCGCCGGGGCCAATCCGGCAGTGGCTGATCAGCCCGATCGGGGCGCAACTCACTGCGATCGTCGTCTTCGTCGGGCTCTGGCAGCTGTTGACCTTGATAGCAGAGAGGGTGCCGGGACCCGCCGAGGTCGCCAACTTCCTCTATGTGGAGATCACCGGCGGATCCCACGGCGGGATCGTCACAGGTGAGTTCTGGGAGCATTTCGCCATCACATTGCGCCGCTTCTCGGCGGGGTTGTTCATCGGGTTCACCGCCGGGCTGCTGATCGGTGTGGTGATCGGGTCTTACGGCATGGCCCGGGCCCTGCTCAACGACACGGTGTTGGTCCTGCTCACCATGCCAGCATTCGTTTGGGCATTCCTGACCACGATGTGGTTCGGGATCTCGTGGAGGGCGCCGGTGCTCACGGTGGCCTTTGTCGCGTTTCCCTTCGTCGCCATCAACGTGGCACAAGGCGTGCGAGCCATCACCCCGGATTTGAGGAACATGTCCGCAGCTTTCGAGGTGAGCCGATGGAAACAGTTTCGCCACCTCATCCTCCCTGCGGTGGCCGGCTATATCTTCGCCGGCCTCCGCTTCGCCATCATCGTTGGCTGGAACGCGATCCTGCTCTCGGAGTGGTTCAGCGGTCAGGCCGGGGTCGGCTTCCGCACTCGCTACTGGTTCGACGCCAACCGCTACCGGGGCTTCGTTGGATGGGTGATCGTCTTCATCTTCTTCATCGTGGTGCTCGACCGTGTCGTCCTGAACCGGCTTCAGACACGTGCGTTCCGATGGAGGGACCCGATCGAGGTCGAGGTCGAGCTCGCCCAACAAGAGCAGGTAGGTGTGTGACATGGCCCGAGTAGACATCCAACGCCTCAGCAAGATCTTCCCGCCGCCTCAGAAGGGCGGAGATCCTGTCACCGCGATCGGCGACATCTCGCTCGAGGTGGACGGCAACGTTTTCGTATCCATCGTCGGGCCCTCGGGATGCGGCAAGAGCACTCTGCTCAATATCCTGTCCGGCGTGGAGAACCCGACCGGCGGGACGGTCTCAGTTACCGAGGGCGCTCGCCCGGCCCATCTGGGATATGTCTTTCAGGATGCCCGACTACTCCCGTGGCGGACTGTGATGCAAAACATGCTCTACGTTCGGGACGACGATGGCGACGAGAAGGCTGCCCGCTATTTGGAGATGGTCGGGCTGAGTCACACTCATGACATGTTCCCCGGCCAGCTCTCGGGTGGGATGCAACAACGGGTCGGGATCGCACGCGCCTTCTCGGTGGAGCCCGATCTCTTGCTCATGGACGAGCCGTTCAGCCATCTCGATGCCATCACCGCCCGCTCGCTTCGTGACCATCTCCAGGAGCTGTGGACCGCGACCCGCAAGACGGTGCTCTTCGTCACCCACGACGTGGTCGAGGCGGTCCAGCTTTCGGATCGAATCATCGTTCTCGCCCCGGGCGGCCGGATCTTCGACGACATCGCCATCGACCTACCCCATCCCCGGCGGGCCGCCGACCCGAAAGTGGCCACCCAGCAGGCCGAGATCCTGGGTCGCTTCGAGGAGATGCACCCCACCAGCGCCCCGGCCTGAATGGGGATCAATCCTCGACGAGCGCAACCGCCCGGGTGGGGCCACCGTGGGCCCCGACCACCTTCAACGGGAATCCGACAAAGGTGAAGCGTTTCCCGACGACTTCGGTGAGCACCAGGTTCTCGTAGTGGGTCTTGCGCTCATGCCGGCACATGAGATGCACCGGGTAGGTGGTCGAGATCGGATTGTCCGGAGTCGGTGAGTCCACTCCGAACGTTGTGATTTGCTTGTCAAGAATCCACTGGCATGCCGCTTCACCCAGACCCGGGAACGTAGTCAGATACTCCTTCTGGTCGTGATACCGGTCGTACGTCGCGGTATAGAAGAAGCAATGGTCGCCGGGCTCGATGCTCAGCTCCGCCGAACCGAGCGCCGCATCGAGGTGGTCCGGAGTGATGTCGGTCTGAGGCGGGACTTCGGAAACGTCGAGACAGACCGCGGGGCCATAGAAGAGGCCGAGGTCCATCTGGTCGATGGTCGGGGCGTCGGGGTCGGGGTCGAGATGGCTGAAAGAGTCGACATGGGTGGGCCCGTTGTCGTTGAGCATGAAGCCCAGGGTCTGGAAGGAGAAATCGGAGGTGAACCGTGGCGCTGTCTCCTCATGGGTGACGTGCTGGAAGGTCACCGTTTTGAGGTGCCCGGGGTAGACCTTCATCCCTTCGAAGATCGGCTGGGACAGGTCGACCAGTCGTTTCATGTCTCCTCCTTGTAGTCGCTCATTACATCACCACACACCGGAGTTGACGTCGATGTCTGCTCCGGTGATGCCGTTTGCGCCTTCTGATGTGAGAAACACGGCGGTTCTAGCGACATCGACTGGCTCGGTCAACCTCCCGAGGGCCGCTTTGGACTCGAACTCGCCTCTCACATCGTCCACATCGATACCCCGAGCCTCGGCCTGCGCCTTCATCACCCATTCGATTCGGGGCCCGGCGACGAATCCCGGTGAGATGAGATTAACCCTGATCCCATGCGGCCCTGCCTCGACGGCGAGGGTTCTGGTCAGCCCGATCAAGGCCGTCTTGGTCGAGGTATAGGCCGATCGCCCGAGCAGCGGGCGCTTCCCGCTGACCGATCCGATGATGATCACCGAACCCGTCTGTTCTCGGATCATGACCGGCATGACCGCCCGGGTTGCCAGAAACACCCCGAACACGTTTACCTCGAACGTGGACCGCCACTCTTTCGGGTCCACTTCCCACAGTTTCCCGCTCGGCCCCCCAACGCCGCTGTTGTTGACCAGGACACCGATTCCGCTGTGTTCGGAGGTCACTGCCTCCACCATCTCGCCCACAGAGGTCTCCGACGTGACATCGGTCTCAACCACCATCGGCTGGCCCCCTGCTGCCTCCACCATCGACGATGTCTCCTTCAGACGATCGAGATTGCGCGCAGCCAGAACGACGACATCGCCTCGTTTGGCGAATTCAACGGCGATCACGCGCCCGATGCCCTGGCTGGCCCCGGTCACGATGGTCACCTGTCGATCACTCATCGAAGACATCGAGCACATCGGGGAAGTACTCGGGATTGAGCCGAAGTCGGGCACTGATGGCGTGCCCGGCCATCAGCTCGGCATCGGCCACGACGGCTGCCGGCTCGGCCACGACCAACGAGCCGGCCGGCCCACATCGTTGCGTCGTGACAGTCTTGAGGAACTTCCCCACCCACAGGCCCCCCGTGTAGCGAGCGGCACCTCGGGTGGGGAGGGTGTGATTGGTCCCGATCGCCTTGTCGGAATAGGCGACGGTGGCATGGGTGCCGATGAAGAGGCTCCCGTAGTTGGAAAGACGATCCACGAACCACTCGGGGTCCCGGGTCTGGATCTCGAGGTGCTCGGGGGCGATCTCATCGGCCACCCGCACCAACTCGGCGTCGTCTTCGCACAGCATGATCGTGCCAAAGTCGCGCCATGCTGCTCCCGCGACGTCGGCCGTGGGCCACCGCTCCAGCCACCTGTCGACCTCTTTGATCGTGGCCATTCCCAGCGCCTCGTCGGTTGTAGCGAGAATCGCCGGAGACGTCGGCCCGTGCTCTGCTTGGCCCAAAAGGTCGCAGGCCACGATCGCCGGATCCGCGGTCTCGTCGGCGATAACCATGATCTCGGTAGGCCCGGCCAGCAGATCGATCCCCACCCTCCCGAAGAGTTGCCGTTTCGCCTCGGCCACATAGGCGTTACCCGGCCCCACGATCATGTCTACGGGTTCGGAGTCCTCGAGGCCGAATGCCATTCCCGCCAGTGCCTGCACTCCGCCCACACAAAAGATCTCGTCGGCTCCGCATTCGGCCATCGCCCAGAGCTGGGGGCCATGCATTCCCCGCTCGTCCCGGGGCGGTGCGGCAGAGATGACTCGTTGCACGCCGGCGACCTTGGCGGTGGCCACCGTCATGACCGCCGAGGCGATCAGCGGATAACGCCCGCCCGGTGAGTAGGCCCCCGCGGAGCCAACCGGGATGTGCCGCTGGCCGAGAAAGACACCCGGAAGGGTCTCCGCCTCGAAGTCCACGAGAGTCTCTCGCTGCAATGTGGCGAAGTTCGTCACCTGATCGATCAGAAAGCGGGCACTCTCCTCTACGACAGGCTCCATCTCGTCGTTCGCCCTCTGGATCTGGTCTTGGCTCACTCGGAACGAGGGCGGATCCCACCCGTCGAGACGCAGTGAGTGCCGTCGCACTGCCGTGGAGCCCTCCCGCTCCACCTCGGAGATGATCTGCGAGACCGTGTCACACACCTCGCGGGTCACCTCGTCGGGAGTCGGTATCGGTTGTTTGAGGTACTGCACGGTGCGACGATCCTGGTCCTTCAGATTCTATATCTTGCATGATGACCAGGCCCCGAACCCCAAACTGTCAATTGCCGGGCTCCCACAGACCGAACTTCCAGTTGGGGTCGCCGGGACGCATCGTCCCTTCGAACTGGCTGGCGGCTCCCATGGCGCGGGTGCGGGTTAGGGCGCTGTGTGCCAGAGCAAGCTGGACCGGTTCCCAGGCGTCAAGCGCCAGGTCCACGTCCCCCTTCTGCTCGACAAGTGCATCGCGAAGTGCCCACGCATCGGCACAAGCCTTGGCCTGACCGGCGGCAACATGGGGACGCAGAGTGGTTGCCGCATCGCCGATCAGGCAAATCCTCCCGAAAGCCATACGCGGGCTTTCCACGTCGAACACCGCCTGTATCAGTGGAGACTTGCAACCTTCGACGACCTCGAGGAGGCTTGGCGCCAACACCTCTTGTGCCATCGCCCGCAACTCCGCCATGTGGTCGTCTCGGACCATTCCCGGAGGCAGCGTCCCGGCCCGCCGTTCACCGTCCTTGCCCAGCATCAAGTCCTCGAATGGCCCACCGAGCGGATAATTGCGATACCAGACGAAGTTGATAATTCGGTTCGGGTGATCGGTTCGACCCCGATCATCCGGAATGGCATAAGCGAGGATGTGCCCGTCCGAGAGCACCTGATAGACCATCGAGTCTTCGAGGTCTGCCCTGGCTCTGTCGGAGAGATCGAGTTCCGGAGTGACACCACGCCAAGCCACATAGCCGGCGTATTGCGGCTCGACATCGGGCAGGAGAAGTGTACGGCCGGTCGATGAGAAGCCATCGGCGAACACCAGCAGATCACCATTGGCGGTTGAGCCGTCGGCGAAGCGGGCGGAGACCGAGTCTTCGTGCGCCTTGAAGCCGATCACCTCGTGGTCGAAGTGGTAGCGGTCTCGCCCGAAATCATCCAAGAGTGCGCGATATATGGTGCTCCAACCGCTGAAACGGAAGTGGTCCGGATCGGCGCTGATCACAGCCCCATCGCGGTCTAAATAGGTCCAGTTGGTCAATTCCAAGCTGACTCTCTTGTTTTCGGTTGCCCGGTCGGTGAAGTACTTCTCGGTGATCGGCAGGACCACGATCCCGGCGCCGCGATCTTCCAATGCAGTGCCCGAGCGTTCGTAAATGTCCACTTCGCATCCCAGGTCGCGGAGCAAGACTCCCGCCGTCAACCCGCCAATGGATCCCCCCGCAATCAACACTCGTGGCCAGGTCATCGGCCGCCGACCGTTCCGAGGTCGTTAGGGAGCACGCCGCCGACCCGGTTGACCCCTGCCCTCATCAGAAGAGGCTTTTGGTGGCCCCGCCGTCGACTGAGATCGCGGTCCCCTGGATGTGACGGGAACGGGGCAGACAGAGGAACACCGCCAACTCGGCGACGTCTTTGGTGGTGCCCAATCGTCGGATTCCCTGGCGCTGGATCGCTTCGGAGAGCAACTCTTCAGGGGTCCGCCCGGACTGGGTCGCTTGCGCGGCCATGATCTCGTTTAGACGCTCGGTCTGGATCTGACCGGGATGGATCATGTTGACATTGACGTCATCTATCAAGCCGAGACCGGCTAGGGCCTTGCCGAAGTTGGCGAGGGCGGCATTGACCGACCCCCCAATGGCGAAGTTGGGGTTGGGTGTTCGCGCCATCCCCCCCACGATGTAGACCACCGAGCCATGACTATCCACCAGTTGAGGCCAGAAGAGACGAGAGAGGCGAACCGCACCGAAGAACTTCAGGTCGAAGCCCTCGTGCCAGATCTCGTCGGAGAGCTCGAGAAACGGCCCGCTCTTGGTGGCGCCGGCGCTATTGACCAAGATGTCGATGTGCTCGAAGGCGGCGAGCGCCTCATTGTGAAGGGTCACACAGCCTTCGAGAGTTGAGAGATCGGCTGAAACGGCAACCGCCCGGCGACCTGTGGCTTCCGACATCTCCTTAGCCGCCAACTCGAGTGTCTCACCAGTCCGGGCCGAGATCACAACATCGGCACCCTCTTCGGCCAGCCGTCCGGCGATTGCCTTCCCGATTCCACGACTGCCGCCGGTGACCACCGCGACCTTGCCTGCCAGTTCCATTTGACCTTCCTCCCTTCAGGGTCGCTCACGTTACCGAGAGGCTTGCGTGCGGACCCAAAACGCCGTCTAATGGTGATATGGATCCATCGACGCTCGTCGTGGCTTTCCTGTTCTGCTTGGTCTTGTTGGCAGGCATTTGGTGGCTTCCCGTGCTTCTTTCAAGAGTTACTGCCGCGGGGGGCGCCGACGATGGCGACCCGACCGAGATCGCCACGCAAATCATGGCTGAAGCGAATGTGTTCCGTGGGAGAGCATCCCAAGAATCGCCTCCATGGGACGGGGTGAATCGCCTCGCGCCCCCAACCCAGGATGGTGGATTAGCCTAGAGGACGCTCATGATCGATCGTATGACGTTGACGGTAGGTCAGGCAGGTAATCAACCTTGATCCCCGTACTCTTAGTGCTGGTAGGGCTCGCGCTGCTGACCGCAGGAACATGGGCGATCTACACCCTGCTCACTCGGGTGTCGGCCCAAGGAGGAGCGATCGATGGCGACGCGACCGAGATCGCCAACCAGATCCTGGCCGAGCAAGACGCTTTTCTCGGTCGCTCGTCCGATGAATCTCCGGCTTGGGACGGGAAGCACCGACTGCAGCGACCCACCTTCGGAACGGGCAGCGTCGATTAACGGCAGGCGGGTCGATCGCTACCGTGCCTCGTCATGCGCATCGCCGTCCTTGACGACTACCAACAGGTGGCGGAGTCGGTTGCCGATTGGTCACGACTCGACGCCGAGGTGGAGTTCTTCCATGAGCACATACCTGAGAAGACAGAGCTGACTCGGCGGCTCAGCGGGTTCGAGGTCGTCGTTGCGATGCGGGAACGAACACCCTTCCCCCGCACCGTCCTCGAGGGTTTCCCGGATCTGAAGCTGCTGGTCACCACTGGCAGCGGCAATGCCTCAATCGATACCCGTGCCGCCGCAGAGTTGGGGATCATCGTCTCCGGGACCGACTCCCTTCCTCACCCAACGGCCGAACTGACTCTGGCACTCATTCTCGGCCTGGCACGAGGGATCGTCACCGAAGTCAACTCGGTCCGGGATGGTGGGTGGCAGGTGGGTCTGGGGCGCGACCTGCTGGGGTCGACTCTTGGCGTAATCGGGCTGGGGCGACTCGGCACCCGGGTGTCCCGCCTCGGGCTCGCCTTTGGCATGGAAGTGGTCGCGTGGAGTCAGAACCTGAAGGCGGAGGCCGCCAGCGAAGCGGGGGTGGTCGCCGTGTCGCGGGACGAGCTGCTGAGTCGGTCCGATTTCGTCACCATCCATCTCAAGCTCAGCGAGCGAACGATGGGCCTGATTGGCGAGCCCGAGATGGCGAGGATGAAATCATCCGCCTACTTGATCAACACTTCTCGGGGTCCGATCGTCGACGAGACGGCCCTGCTCGCTGCGGTCCGTGGTGGGGTGATCGCAGGGGCAGCCTTGGATGTGTACGCCGAGGAGCCGTTGCCCGACGACCACCCTTTTCGTTCCGAGCCTCGCATCCTCACCACGCCTCACGTCGGGTACGTCACCAGGGAGTCCTATCAGGTCTTCTACGGCGGCGTCGTCGAAGCCGTCGAGGCCTGGCGCGCCGGCAATCCGATCCGGGTTCTCAAGTGAAGAAGTCCGGATAGCCGTGTGGCAGCACGGCCTCCCGAAACGAGATCACCAGTTGTTCGATGCTCATCGAGCCTGGCACCGACACCGATCGGGCGAATTGCCACAGTAAGAAGGGGTTGGTGCCCATCGCATATAGGGTCCCGAAGTCTCGGGTCTCGAGGGCGACACGTTCCCGGGATGTGAGCGAGCCCCCGACGGGATACGGCGGAACCGGCCGACGCCATGATTCCTCCCAGGCGTTGAGAAAGGCTGGTGTGTCTGCCTTGAACGCTGCCAGCGCCTCATCGGTTCGATCCACTTCCCACATCACTTTGTTCAGCATGTAGCGGCTCACAGGTCCTCCCAGGCAAAGAAGGGCAGATTCCCGAATCGGGTCGGGGTTCCTTCGGCGAAGGTCGCCGGGTTCCCGCCCGCCAACGCCATGCAAGTGATGAAGTTCAGAAACTGATAGGTCTCGTTGCCGGCCGCGGTCAACCGGTCGAAGTCGCTGCCTGCGATTGCCGATTCGAGATCTCCGTTCGCCATCCACGACACAGCTTCCTCGTCGAAACGAGGATCGGGGCTTGTCGCAAGAAATTGGCGAGGACCACCCAACTCATGCGCCAGATGCCCGCTGCCCACGACCAACACCCGTCTCCGATCAGTCGCCGTTTGTATGGCGGCTCTCAGATGGCTCCCCAGTTGGGCAAATCGACGTGCGTTGGGAATCGGAGGCGAGTTGGCGTTGGTGAACACCGGCACCATCGGAAGGTCGAGCTCGGGTCTGAGCAGGAGGAGCGGCACCATGAACGAATGATCGAGCCAGGGCTCGTCGGAGAAGGCGAAGTCGAAGCCCGGTGCCATGCCCCTTCCCCCGAGCAGGTGGGCAGCCAGGTCGTGATCACCAGATAGCTCGGTGGGTTGAAGACCGAAGGAACGGGTCTCGTTGGGATGAATCGCCCGCATCCGCGATGCCTTGCCGATCATGAAGGCTGGCATATTCGATGTGACCAGCATGTGAAGGTGATCGGATGCGATCACGACTACCACATCCGGAGCCAGGCCAGACACCCACTCCCGCAATCGGCTGGTGTTCGCGGTGACACCATCGAGGTCGGTTGACATCGGATCGTCCAGGGCTGACCACATCAGCGGGTTGTGGGTGATGCCCACCACACCCACGATCTCAGACATCACCGACTACCTTCAAGAGTCCGGTCTCGTAGAGAAGAGAGGCGAGATGTTGGCGCTCGGCCTCGAGGAACCGATCGGTTCCGGTCGGGCCCAGATAGGTGCTGGTCCATTGGTTCTCGGTCAACAAACCGGCCCACTTCGGGCTGGCTGTGGCGGTGGCCAATCGGGTCGACCAGAGTTCGATCGTCTCAGGGAAGAGTGCGGGCGGTCCAACCAACCCTCGCCAGGTGCCACTGTCGCATTTCACTCCGACCTCGACCCAAGTCGGGACTTGCCGGAAGATCCCACCAAGACGATGGGCCGAGGTCACCGCCACCGCGACGGTCGTTCCATTGCTCAGCTCGGGCACGGCGCTTGCCGCACTCACCATCGCCGCGTCGGCGTCGCCGTTGAGCACGTCCGCAAGCGCATCTCGCGCAGACTCGAAGACCCGCACCGGGAGATGCTGGGCTTCCACGTCAACGTGACGGGCGATCTCGGCGAGCGCCAGGTGGTTCATGTTCCCCAAGGCCGTCGCAAAGGAAACCGTGATCTCACGTCGAGCAAGCCCGGTCAAGAACGCTTCTGGCCCAGCCCAGGGTGAGCCGCGTGCAGTAACTACGACGCTGTACTCGGTGTAGAGCATCGCTATCGAGGTCAGATCTCGATGATCGATTTCGGACACGCCAACCAAAGCGTTGGTGACGAGAGTCGGCGAGCTCACTCCCAGCACCATGTGGTCACCTCGTCGTTTGATGAGCTGCTCCCACCCGTTTCCGCCGCCTCGTCCCGGGACATTGCTGATCGTGACCTCGAGGCCCAGCACCGAGGCGACGGACCTTGCCGTCCGGTCCTGGCCGCCACCCACTGGAGTCCCGGCGATGATCTCGATCACGTCGCTTGCCACCGAGCAGCACGGTACCGGAGGAATGGTTGGGACGGCCTCGATAACATCGCACCGGTGCCCACAACGATTCAGACGGTTGAAGCGACTGGCTTACGCTTTCCCCTGTCCAAACCGATCGCCAGCGCACTGGGCGCCTACACCCACGTCGACGCCACCGCGGTCAAGCTCGACTCCAATGATGGGCTGACGGGGTTCGGGATCTCGGCCGGTCTTGGCGGCGCCGCCAGCGCGGCGATGGTGCCCTACATCGAAGCCGAGCTGGCACCTCTTGCGATCGGTCAGGACGCCCTCCGCCCAGAGGCGCTGTGGCATCGGTTATGGAGCCCGAACAAGCCCCGAATGAGGGCGGGGCTCGGGGTGTGGGCATTATCGGCGATCGACATCGCCTGCTGGGACCTGTTGGGCAAGGCCGCCGGTCTTCCGCTGCATCGCCTGCTTGGCGGATTCCGGAATGACGTCCCGGTTTACGGGAGCGGTGGCTGGCACAGCTTGAAGGACGACGAGTTGATTGCCGAATGCCGGTCCTTTGCCTCCAAAGGGATCACCGCCTACAAATACAAGATCGGCACACCCAGGGACGAGGAGCGGACCGCCCTGCTCCGCCGGGAGATGGGTGATGGCTTCACCCTATTTGCCGACGCCAATCAGCGGTTCACCGTATCCGAGGCTTTGGAGATCGCCAGGATGCTGGCCGACTACGACGTGGCCTGGCTCGAGGAGCCGGTGCTTGCCGACAGCACCGACGATCTGGCCGAGGTGGCGGCCTCGTCACCGATTCCGATCGCTGCCGGGGAGAACGTCTATTTCCGCTGGGGTTTTCGCGAGATCTGCGACCGCCGGGCGGCCTCGTATCTCCAGCCCGACGTGGGCAGGTGTGGGGGGGTCACCGAGTTCATGAAGGTCGCCCATCTCGCCGATGCCTACAACCTCTCCCTGAGCAGCCATCTCTGGCACGAGTTGTCGATCAGCCTGGTGGGTGCCGTCTCCTCAGGGTTCATGGTCGAGTACGCCGAGCTGCTGCCGCCGGACACGCTGACCCGGCCTTTCGAGGTTGTCGACGGTCACATCCGGGTCCCCGATGTCCCCGGTCACGGGGTCGAGGTAACACCCGAATCCATGAAGCGATTCGCTGTCTGAGGAGGGCCAATGCGCATCAAGAAGGTCGACATCCATCCCATCACCCTGACCCTTCGGAACCCTATCCCGATGGCCAACGGGGTGATCGAGAGTACCGGCAATGTCGTTGTCAAGCTGGTCACTGATGAGGGCCTCATCGGCTGGGGCGAGGGGGTCGAGGCGCCGGCATTGACCCACCAATCTCAGGCCAACATCGTCGCCGACCTGAAAGCACTCGATCCGATCGTGGTGGGCTCCGATCCGATGCGCCGCAACGAGCTATGGGCCCGGCTTACCACGGCGCGCCCGGGAGCAACCACGGCCATTGGCGCCATCGACATCGCGGTTCATGATCTCGTCGGGAAGGCATTGGGTGTGCCCGTCCATCAGCTGATTGGGGGCGCGGTGCGCCGAAGTATCCCTGCGCTGACCCTGGTCGGGAGCGGTGACTCCTCGGCCGACGCCGAGAAGCTGGCCGAGCGTCACGAGGCCGGGTTCACGTGGTTCAAGATCAAGTTGGGCATGGCCGCACCCGACGTCGAGGTGGCCACCCTGGCCAAAGCAGTGGAGCTTGTGGGTGACGACGGGGTGGTCTGCGGCGATGTCAACGAGGCCTGGGGCGAGGAGCAAGCACGGTCGTTTCTCGACCGACTCGACGGGGAACGAGTCCGTTTCATCGAGCAGCCGGTGCCCCGCACCGATCGGGATGCCCTGCTCCGCCTGGCTGAATCCTCTCCGGTCAAGCTGTGTGCGGACGAAAGTGCCGGCAGCCTGACGGCGGTGATCGGCTTTCTGGGGACTGCGATGGGAGGTGTGAGCCTCAAGCTGATCAAGCACGGGGGCATAACCGGCGTGATGCGCGGCGCCGGGATTTGTTCTTCCGGCGGCCTCGCTGTGAACCTCGCCGGCAAGGTGATCGAGTCGAGCATCTCGGCCGCGGCCAATCTGCACTGCGCAGCCGCCATGGACCGCATCGACTTCGGGTGCAGCCCGGCCAACCAGGGTGTGGTTTCCGACGTCACCGAGGAGCCGATCCGGGTCGTAGATGGTGTCTTCGACGTTCCCGAAGGGCCCGGTCTCGCGATCGATGTTGACGAGGAACTGCTCGAAGTGCTTGCCAGCTGAGTATCGGAGGATTCATGCGGATTGGCATCCTGACCGGTGGCGGCGACGTTCCCGGCCTCAACGCCTGTATCAAGGCAGTCGTGAATCGCGTCGTCAGTGAAGGTCACCAGGTGGTGGGGATCCGAAGGGGGTGGGGAGGTCTCGCCGAGACCAACCCCGACGATCCCCAAACGGGCGAAACGAACCTGATCCCATTGGACCGCGCTTCGGTGAGGACCATCGACCGGACCGGGGGCACGTTCCTCCACAGCTCCCGGACCAACCCGGCCAAAGTGAAGAACGAAGAAGTGCCGGCCTTCTTGACGCAGCACTTCGAAGGGCCGGGCAACCACGACATCACCTCGCATGTGCTTCGAGTGCTGGACACCCACAAGATCGATGTGCTGATCCCGATCGGTGGTGACGACACCCTCTCCTACGGCCTCCGGCTCCACGAGGAGGGGGTGCCGGTGATTGCCATCCCCAAGACGATGGACAACGATGTCCACGGCACCGACTACTGCATCGGCTTCTCGACCTCCGTGAGCCGCGGGGTCCAATTCATCCACAGCCTTCGCACTGCTGCCGGCTCGCACGAGCGGATTGCGGTCGTGGAGCTATTCGGGCGATATAGCGGTGAGACGTCCCTGATCACCGCTTATCTGTCCGGGGTTGATAGGGCGATCATCTCCGAGGTCCCCTTCGACATCGACAAGCTGGCTTCCTTCCTCCACGAGGACCGGGCATCGAATCCATCGAAATACGCGATGATGACCATCTCCGAAGGAGCCCGTCTCACCGAGGGCGACATCCTTCTGACCGGGAAGGAGGATCCGTACGGTCATCGCAAGCTCGGCGGGATCGGCGCCCTCACCGGGGAGTTGCTCAAGGAGCGAACCGGCGAGGGGATCCTCTATCAGCAGATCGGGTACCTGATGCGCTCGGGCGCTCCTGACTCACTGGATTTGATGGTTGCCACCAACTTCGCGGTGATGGCCTCGGACCTGGCCATGGAAGGAGCCCTCGGGCGAATGGTCGCATTGCGTAGCGGCACCTATACCGACGTGCCGATTGGCGTGACCCGAGAGGGTGTGAAACGAGTCGATGTGGACGAGTTCTACGATGTCGATGCCTATCAGCCGAAGGTTCGTCACGTCCTGGGCAAACCGATGTTCCTCTACTGAGGATCGGCGCTCCGGATTCATCCCCGGCGTCGGGCTGCCACCCGGAACAAGGTGCGGGCTCCCTCCCCCAGAACCGAGAAGCGGGAGTCCCGGGTCTGGCCCCGTACCCATCGGATGTAGATCTGCTGCAACACGATCCCCAGCTTCCAGGTGCCGAAGACGATGTACCAGTCCACAGCGGTGAGGTCCCGTCCTGACTTCTCGCCGTAACGGGCGAGCGCGGTGCTCCGGTCGAGCCATCCTGGCGACTCCGTGGGCATCGGGTTTAGCACCGATCGCTCCTCGCCGGGGTCGTACCACGATGCCATGAGGGTCCCGACGTCGGCGAGCGGGTCTCCCCGGGTAGCCATGTCCCAGTCGTAAACCGCCACACACAGCCCTGGGTCGTCGGGGGAAACCGCCATGTTGTCGAGCCGCCAGTCATTGTGGAGGAGAGTCACCTCGTCGGTGTCGGGCAGATTGGCCTCCAGCCATAGGACGACCTCTTCGGCAACGGGGTCTTCCTCGTCCTTGGCTCGATTCCAGCGGTCTGTCCAGCCCTCCACCTGGCGGGTCAGGAAGTCCTCGGGGTGACCGAGGTCTCCGAGCCCGGCACGCGCCGCGTCCACATCGTGGAACTCGGCCAGCGTGTCGACCACAACTTCGGAGAGCTTTCGATTGGAAACGGCCTCCTCGCCACCACCAAACTCGGGCGGCACCACCTCGCGCACCACCACCCCGTCCCGTCGCTCCATGACGAGGAAGGGCGAGCCGATCACCGAGTCGTCTCGCGAATAGGCGAGGGCACGCGGGGCCCTGGGGAAGGCACGCCAAAGACGGGACAGGACCCGGAACTCGCGGGCCATGTCATGAGAACCGGGGGCCACCGGGCCCAGAGGGGGCCGTCTCAGCACCAGTTCGGGCCCGCCGGGAAAGGTCAGGAGATAGGTGAGGTTGGCCTTCCCGCCACTGAACTGCTCGACACGCGGGGTGCCGGCGGGGAGATCGGGTTGGTCCTCCATCCACTCGACGAGTCGGTCGAGATTGAAACCCTCATCGTCCCGGACCGGGATCAAGTCGCCCATCTCTCCGAGCGTATTCGACCGTTTGGGTCGGGCGTCTACCCTCTCGGATTCCGGTTCGAGGAGACCATGACCACACCATTCGAGATCTCAGACCGATTCACCGAGCAGTGGTGCGATCTGACACCGATCACGGCCACGATTGGGGGCGTAGCCGGTCGCGATCACCTCTGGGATGACTTCTCGCCGGAGGGTGAGGCAGGGCGCGCCGATCTCGCTCGCTCGACCCGGGCCCAGCTACTCCCGGATCTAGGGCATCCCGACCCCAAGGAGGCGACGGCGGCCAAGGTGCTCTCGGCGTGGATGGAGAAGAAGGTCGACGTCTACGAGCGGGGCAAGTGGAAGAACGACCTCAACCACATCTACAGCCCGTTTCAACGTGCCCGCGATGTCTTCGATGTGATGCCCAAGGAAGGTGGGCAGGCTTGGTCCAACATCGCCAACCGTCTCGAAACGTTCGGCGAGATGCTCGACGGGTACCGGTCCAGTCTCGCCGTCGGGCTCGACGAGGGCTTGACCGCGGCGCAACGTCAGGTCCACACCCTGATCGATCAGCTTCGGGCGATGGCGGGAGAGGAGTCCCGATTCAAGGGCTATCCCGAGCAAGCCTCATCGAGCGGCGGTGACCCGGAGCGGCTGGCTTCCGCCGTCGACAAGGCACGTTCCGCCAGTGGCGACTTGGCAGATTGGCTGGAGCAGACGTATCTGCCAGGAGCAACCTCTGAGGATGCCGTCGGCGAGGAGCGGTATCTGCAAAACGTCAACGACTTCCTCGGCCTGGCCCTCGACCCTCGGGAAACCTACGAGTGGGGCTGGTCGGAGCTACACCGGCTCCGCGAGGAGCTGAGTGCGACCGCGAGGGCAGTCGATGGATCGAAGACCGTCGAGGAAGTCATTGGCTTTCTCGAAACCGATCCGGCCCACTCGGCGCCCGACCACGAGGCCTTTGCCCGCTTCGTCGAGGGCATCCAGGAAACTGCGGTGGAACAGTTGGATGGAACCCACTTCGATGTGCCGGATCCCTTGAAAAGAGTGACGGTGAACCTGGCCCCACCTGGGGGGAGTCTCGGCGCCTGGTACCACGAGCCATCCGAGGACCTGTCCCGACCCGGATCGATATGGTACGCACTGGGCGCGCGGACCCGGATCCCGTACTGGTCGGAGGTCTCGACTGCCTATCACGAGGGATTCCCGGGTCACCATCTCCAGGTCGGGACTGCGGTCATCAATCGGGACCAGATGTCGCGGTTCCACCGATTGTTCATCTGGTACTCCGGTGCGGGCGAGGGTTGGGCGCTCTACGCCGAGCGTCTGATGGACGAATTGGGCTATTTCGAGAGACCCGAATATCGGCTCGGCCTGCTGGCCAGCCAGCTGTTCCGAGCCACTCGTGTCGTGCTCGACATCGGCACCCAACTACGGCTCGCGATTCCCGACGATGCCCCGCTTCATGCCGGCGAGGTCTGGGACTACGCCAAGGCGGTTGACTACATCGAGAAAGTCGGGCTCCTGCCGAGCGACGTTGCCGAGTCAGAGGTGAAGCGCTATCTCGGCTGGTACGGGCAGGCCATCTCCTACAAGGTCGGCGAGCGTGAGATCCTCGACATCCGGGATCAAGCAATGGCCCGTGAGGGTGAGGCGTTTGATCGAAAGGACTTTCACCGCAGGATGCTGGAGGCAGGCGCCATCCGTCTCGACCACCTGCGGGAGGCGATGGCTTGAAGAAGAGGTCCTTCGATCTGACGACCGCTGTGTCCAGCGATCACTATAAGTTGCTGACCGGCTTGGTGATCCCGAGGCCGATCGGGTGGATCGGCACCAAAAGGGACGACGGACAGCTCAACCTCGCCCCGTTTTCCTTCTTCAACGCCGTTTCCAGCCAACCACCGATCGTTCTGTTCTCGGCGGGCCGTCACGTCGACCGACCCAAGGACTCGCTCGCCTTCGCCGAGAGGTCAGGGGTCTTCACCGTGAACATAGTCTCGGAGGAACTGGCCGACGCCATGAACAAGACCTCGGGGTCGTTCGATCTGGACGAGGACGAGTTTGCCATCGCCGGTCTGACAGTGGTGATGGGCACCGTGGTCGACGCTCCGATGGTGGGGGAAGCCCCGGCCAACCTGGAGTGCCGTGTCGTCGACGTCATCGATGTCGGTGCCGAGACCAGGATGGTGCTCGGGGAGGTGGTGATGATGCATGTCCGCGAGGACGCCCTCGATGGCACCCGGGTCGACTCCGACGTGCTCCGTGCCATCGGACGTCTCTCCGGTCGTTCCTATGTCACCACCCGGGACCGATTCGAGTTGGAGCGTCCGACCTAGTCCTTCCCGCTTGAGACTTGGGACCTGGGACCTATTTGCACCCGTTGGCGATCAGAGTCGGGTAGGGGTTGATCACCAAGCCACTTAAGTACATCCCGAAATGGAGATGAGGGCGGGTGCCGAGTGCGTTGCCAGAGGTCCCGACGTACCCGATGATGTCGCCGGCCGCGACCTTGCCCTCCTTCCCCTTCGAGTCGAGATGGCTTCCTACGTACTCCACCCCGTCGCTCCCTCTGAGGTTGAACTGGAGGCCACCCAGAGGCCCGGTCTTGAACGTCACGGTGCCCGCCACTGGCGCCCGGATAGGTGCCCCGTGGGTGGTGAACAGATCGTTGCCCTCGTGGAAGCGGGCTCCTCCCGCCCTAGGAAACCCCCAATCGTTGAAGAAGCCGGCTTCCTGCACCGGGCACACCCACGTCGTGCCTCCGTCGGGGACCACCAGTATCTGACCAGCCCGGATCAGGTTCAGGTTGGTGATCCCGTTCGAGGAGGCAATCTTCGTGATCGAAGTCCCGTAGCGGGAGGCGATATCGATCAGGCGGTCCCCCTTCTGGACCGTGTAACTGCCCGAGCCGCTGGTCCCCTTGGCGATGTAGGCAGGACCGTCGAGGAAGAGCCGGGTGCCGATGTAGATCACGTCCCTGGTGATCCCGTTTGCATCGGTGATGGCCTTGACGCTCACACCGATGTATTGGGCAGCGATCGATTCGAGGGTTTCACCTTTCTTCACGATGTGAAAGCGGCCCGACCGGGTGTAGCCACCGCCGGGCTTCTGGTTGGAGCCCTCGCTTTCGCCATCCGAGCCTCCCGAGGAACCGCCGGTGCTCCCGGATCCCGAGCCGGTGGCTCCGGGGATGATCAGTATCTGCCCCGGGGAGATCAGATTGGGATTGGAGAGTTGGTTGGCCCTGGTCAGTGCTCCCACCGTGATCCCGTAAGCGGCGGCAATTCGAAACAGGCTCTCCCCTCGGGCGACGACGTGGGTCTTGTCCTCAACCGGGATCACCAGCACCTGACCGGGACGGATGAGATTGGGATTCGTGATCATGTTGGCAGCGACCAGATCTGAGAGCGAGACTTCGTTGTCCCTTGCGATCGCGCCGAGAGTGTCGCCTTGCTTCACGGTGTATCCGACCGAAAAGATGGCGACGAAAAGGGTTAGCGCCGTGGCCACCGCGGCGACCCGGACCCGCCTATCGACCGGCATGAAGGCACAGCTCCTTCAGCCCCTGAACCGCTCCGCCCTGACGAGGCTAGCCCTGCAGACTGGTTTTTCCAGAGGTAACTCGAAGTTGGCCGCAGGCGGCGTCGATGTCGCGGCCCCGGGTGTCTCTGATGGTCACATTGACCCCCAGACCCTCCAGGATCCCGGCGAACGCCCTGATGGCGGTGCTTGTCGAGGCCTTGTCTTCGGTCAATGGCGTCGGGTTGAGTGCTATCAGATTCACATGGGCGCGCAGCCGGAGCGCGATCTGAGCCAGTTTCCCGGCTTGATCCGAGTCGTCGTTGACCCCGTCGATCATCGTCCATTCGATCGAAAGCCGGCGCCGCTTCTTCACCAGGTACTCGGCTGCTGCCGCCTCGAGCTCTTGCAAGGGGTATCTGCGGTTTATCGGCACGAGCCGGCTTCGGAGATCGTCATCTGCGGCGTGAAGGCTTATCGCCAGGTACACCGGCCAGGGCTCGTCGGCGAGTCTTCTGATGCCGGGGACGATGCCGACCGTCGATACGGTCAGGGCCCGGGCAGACAGGCCCATGAACTCGATCATCCGACGGATCGCCTCTCGGACCCGCACGTAGTTCGCCAGCGGCTCACCCATCCCCATGAAGACGACGTTGGTCAGATGATCGGGGACTCCCGGCATCCCGATCTGACGGAGGTATGCCTGGGCGAAAGCGACCTGGGCGACGATCTCTCCGGCTTCCAGATTGCGCTCGAAACCGAATTGTCCGGTTGCGCAGAAGGTACAACCCAGGGCGCATCCCGCCTGACTCGAGATGCAAAGGGTCGCTCTTCGCGAATAGCCCATCAGCACCGACTCGATCGCCGCGCCGTCGGGAGCACGGAACAACCATTTCCGGGTCCGTCCCTTGTCGCCGGATTGCTCCATCTCGACCGCGAAGGGCCATAGCCGGCCCTCCAGACGATCGCGGATCCTCCCCGGGAGGTTGGTCATTGCCTCAGGTCGGAGAACCGGGGTCTTGTAGAGCCAATCCCTCAGTTGATCCGCCCGGTACCGAGGCTCACCCTCGAGGAACTCTCCCAGGCTCTCGGGAGCTTGGAGATAGGGCATCTGTCAGTTGATCGACTGTGCTTGCTCGATCCACGACCGAGCTCGGGCTGCGCTCACGCCCGCCGCCTCGGCCACCCGGTCGGGTGACGCCCCAGCGAGCTTGGCCGCGTTCTGGATGCCTGCGCTCTTCAGTCGCTGTGCAAATACCGGTCCAATGCCGTCGATCACGTCGATGCCGGGAGAAGGCGGCTTCGGTGCGGTGGTTCGGAAGGTGGGGGGCACGGGCTCGCGCGAAGTCGCCACCGAGATGAAGCGGTCTCGCATCGCCCATGCGATGGCCGCCGCCCCGGCGACGAGCCCGACGATCTTCGCAACTTTCTTGATCACAGGTTCCCAGGCTACCCATCCCGGCTCGTCTCTACGCTGGCCGTGATGAAGGTGGACTACTACTTCCCGCCCAGACCTCCCGAGGAAGCGAGGGCGGCCGCCCGGCACGCCGCCGAGCTGGGTTACGACGGCTTCTTTTCGAGCGAAACCCAATACGACCCATTCTTTCCCTTGCTCCTGGCAGGGGACGAGTCTCCCGATCTGGATCTGGGCACCGCCATTGCCCTGGCCTTCCCCCGGTCGCCGATGGTGACTGCCATGGCGGCATGGGATCTCGCCCGGCTATCCCACGGCAGGTTCCTGCTCGGGCTGGGCACCCAGGTGCGGGCTCACATCGTGCGCCGATTCGCCTCCACCTGGGACCGGCCCGGGCCCCGTCTTCGCGACTACATCCTGGCCTTGCGGGCAATCTGGGAAGCCTGGCAGGGCTCGACCCCCCTCAAGCACGAGGGGGAGTTCTACAACCTCTCCCTGATGACACCCTTCTTCGACCCCGGTCCGATTCCCAACGCGGATATCCCGGTGTACATCGCCGGGGTGGGGCCGCACTTGAGCCGGCTGGCCGGTGAGCTATGTGACGGCTTCCACGTTCATCCCTTTCACACCACCCGTTATCTGGACAAAGTGGTGCTTCCCGGCATCTCCGCCGGCGCCGGCGGCGCCGGGCGATCACTGTCCGATGTGGAGAGGGCGACCACGGTCTTCGTCATGACCGGTGAGACCGACACCGAGATCGAGCAGGCCATGGCCCCGGTGCGGCAACAGATCTCCTTCTACGCATCGACCCCCTCGTATCAGCCGGTGCTCGAGGCCAATGATTGGGACTTCGGTGGCGAGTTGAACGCGATGTCAAAAAGGGGCCAATGGGCTGAGATGGCGGCGGTGGTCCCCGACGAGGCAGTGCTCGAGGTCGGGGTGGCGGCCCCCATCGACCGCCTGGGGACCGCGATCAGGGAGCGTTACGGAGATCGGGTGCAACGGGTGGGTTTCTACGCCGTCCGGTCGGCTGTGATCTTGGACCGCGAGGTGACGACCGAGGTGATCAGGCAGATCCGTAATCCGTAATCCGTAATCCGTATTCCGGAAGACGGAAAAACGGATAACGGAGAACGATCTAGAAAATCAGCGCGGCTGTGGTGTCCACCCGAGGGTCGGCGGCGGCGCGCAGGTTTTCACCATCGACCTCGATGATCGAGGCCGGTCCCCAACCAGCCTGCATCGCGGCCAGTTCCTCGATCTGATGTCCCCGGCGACGCAACTCGTCCAGGGTCGATCTGGGGAGACCGGGCTCGATGGCTGACAACGGCGTCGAGTAGGGCCCGATGTCGCTGATCGTCCAGCGCGGAGCGGCCTGGGTCGATTCGAGGTCGTGTCCGGAAATGATGGCGCGGGCGGCGACCTGAGCCACCAATTGGGGCTGGAGCGACCCGCCCCTGGTGCCTATCACCCACCGCGGCCGGTCTTGTTCGGTCCAGATGGTGGGGGAGAGCGTGTGCAGCGGTCGTTTGTTCGGCCTCAACTCGTTGGGGTGCCCCGGGGCAAGGGTGAACCCGGCGCCCCGATTGTGGAGCAGGAAACCACCCCGGGGGACGCCAAATGCCGAGCCGGTCCCGTAGTAGTTCGATTGGATCATGGACACCGCCATCCCCTCCGAGTCGACGACGCAGAGATAGGCTGTTCCCGACTCCCGGCCCATCTTCCTGGGCCAAATCCCGGTCCGGTCACGGTCGATCGTCATCGCAACTCGCCGCAACCGCGCCGGGTCCAACAACAGATCTACGGGAAGGGGGGCAGAGTCGGGGTCGGCCACGAGGTCGTCACGCTCCCAGGCAACCGATCGGTAGGCCTCGATCAGGAGGTGCCACCAGTCGGGCTGGTCGGGATTGTCGGGAGGATCGAGCATCTCGAACACCGCCAGCGACGCAGGGCCGAGGTAACCCTGGGAGTTGGGCGGAATGGTCCAAGCGGCGAGTCCGGCCACCGTGCAACCGATCGGGGTCACCCAGTCGGCATGGGGCGCGGCCAGATCGTCGTGGTTGACGGTCCCACCCAACGCCGCCACGATCTCGTCGGCCGGGTCACCCCGGTAGAAGGCATCGCGCCCGCCCCCGGCGATGGCCCTCAGCGTGCCCGCCAGTGCGGTCCGGATCACCACCTGACCAGGGGCGACCGGCTCGCCATCGGGATAGAACTCGCGCACCGCGGGGTGATTTGCATACATAGAGGCTGTGTCACCGAACGCCCGGGCTTGTTCGGTGGACACCTCGAAGCCCTCCCCAGCGCACTCGATCGCAGGTTGTAGGCAATCGGCGAGGCTGAGGGCTCCCAATTCTGTCGAAAGCGCGGCCCAGCCGTCGACACAGCCGGGCACGGTCACAGTCAGGGGATGATCACGGGGTATCTCGGTGTGCCCGATTGATCGCAGGGAATCAGGGTCGGCGTTGGAGCCCGCCCTTCCCGAGGCGTTCATAGCGCGGGGCCGATCCCAACCCGGACGATGAACCAGGGCAAAGAGATCGCCTCCGATGCCACAGGTCTCCGGCGCCACGACCCCTTGGGCGGCGGTGGCCCCGATGGCGGCGTCGATCGCATTGCCGCCGGCAAGCAGGATCCGACGGGCCGCTTCCGCGGATAGCCGATGCGGGGTGACGACGGCGTGTGTCAGGAGAGTTTGAGGTCGGGAAGGAAGCGGTTTAGGGCATCGAGCACGGCTCGAACCACGGCCCGGCCCTCCTCATCCTCCACGTAGGCGCAACCGATCAGCATCCGCTCGGTGGCTTCGGTGACCACCACCACCTGGGCGACGGCAACTTTGCGGTTGCCGAGAAGCGGGACGTCCATCGAGGAAACGGCAAGCGCCACTTCCTTGTTTATCCCTTGACGAATCGCATCCAGGGTCGCTTCGGCGATCTGGCGGGCCCGGGTCGAGGCAGCTGCCGCGCCTTGTGAGGTCCCGGACAGGATCTCGTCCTGCCAGCGCAGGCTGACGGTGACCTGGGCGCGTGATCCCTCGAGGATCTCGGCCACGTCGATGAGGGCGGGGCGGAAGCCGCCCTCCAAATCGGAATCTGCCAGTTGAACCACCGAGACCACACGCCGGTCGATCTCCTGGCCGAACAGTGCCTGCCCCAGGGATTGGACGTCCCTCACCAGCTGTTTCGGAGCCTTGTTGCGCCGCGCCAGGACATGGATCTCGGAGATCTGCCCGTTTCCCGTAACCACCCGGGCTGCTTCCACACCCTCGATTCGCCTGATCTTTTCCTGGAATGCGACTACGTCCATGCCCGGTCAGGGTACAGCCGACTGTCTTCCCCCGAGGGGATAGTCGACCCTTTCCCTTGTCCCTAATAGCCATAAGGTCTAGATTGCGGGGTGCTGGAGCTATTCATGGGAACGTGGGGCATCGAGGTCTTTGACCAAACTGCTCCGGTCCGTGGCGGGCGAAGTCAGGGACCTTCTTGACATGTGAAGAGTTCCCGTGACAACGGGAACCGGGTGAGACCGGCGTCAGACGTCGGCCTTGTAAGCAATTGGACGCCATCTACCCCAGCGGAGCGGAACGTCTGGTCGGCAGCACAACGTCGGCCAAATATGAAAACCGAAGGTGAGCGTCACAGTATGAAGGCCCGTTTGATCCGCATTCTCGCTGCTGCCGCAAGCCTCGCTGCCGTGATAGCCGCAGGCTCGGCTTCATCCCGAATCGGCTGATGAAAGACGCCGGCTCACCACCCACCTCGGGGTCTCCCATGAAACTGAAAAGCAACACAGCGCTTAGGGGCTGGTTCGGCCGTCTCCGCCCCACGGTGCAGCGACGTCTCAAGATCGCTGTGCCCTATTCTCTTACGGGCATTCTCACCCTGATCGTCACCTACTCGGTGTCGGACCCGCCCAACTGGTTGATCTGGTTCCCCTTCACCGCCCTGTTCGTCCTGCTCGAGTTCTTTGCGGTCGAGGTCAACGACCGTTTGCTTCAGTCCTCGTCAGTGATGGTGGCGATGACCGCCGGCGTCATCTTTGCCATTCAGCCCGATTCCGATGCCATGTTCGCCATGGCCCTGATGGGTGGGATGGCGATGTTCACCCCGCTCGACTTCAAAGAGAAGCGGTGGTTCCAACCCCTCGCCAACTTCGGTCAATTCGTGATGGCGGGGGCGGTGGCCGGATTCCTCCTGGACGTCAATCTCGGCTATCTCCAGAACCTCACCACCGCCAACCTGGTGCGGGTGGCGGTGGCCACGGCCCTGGCCGCCCTTGCCTATGCGACGGTCCAAAGCGTCCTTATCCGCATGGCGGTGAAAACCGTCTTTGGCAAGGACAACCTCCAACCCTGGTCCCAGATGCATATCCTCTTCCTGGGTCAGGTTGCGATGGGTCTGCTCGGTGGCCTGATCGGGGCCGCCTATCTGATCGCCGACAGAGAGGCGGTCCTGGTCCTCACGGTCGGGGTGTACGCCATCGGCCACATGTCCCTCTACGCCTTCTCCCAGCTCCGGGAATCCCATATCGGCTCGATTCGGGGGTTTGTCAAGACCCTCGAGGCCAAGGACATGTACACCCGTGGCCACACCGAACGAGTCGCCGTCTTCGCCCAGATGATCGGTGAGGAGCTCGGGTTCACCGGGACCCAGCTGGAGAAGGTGCGGTGGGCGGCTCTCATCCACGATCTGGGCAAGCTGGCAGTGCCGACCGAGCTGATCCGGAAGCGGGGGCGTCTCGATGACGAGGAATACGCCGAGATGCAGACCCATGCCCATCTCGTCGAGGAGATCCTCGCCGAGGTCGATTTCCTCCAGCCGATGGTTGAGATTGCCTCCGGCCATCACAGCAACTTCGACGGCACCGGCTACGGGGGTCGGGGACACACCGAGGGCGAGACGCCGAGTCTCGAGGCCTGCATCGTCGGGGTCGCCGACGCCTTTGACGCGATGACCTCGGCACGGTCATACCGAATGGCACTCTCCCAGCAATACGCCATCCGCGAGTTGCGCCGCCACTCGGGTGGGCAGTTCCACCCCGACGTGGTCGATGCTTTCGAAAAGGCACTCAACAAGACAGGTCGGAATTGGGGCGCCCCCCATGTGAACGACGAGGAGATGGCGCGTCGTCTCGCCGAGGAGCCGGAGTTGACTCTGCGTGGCTAACTGGCACCCCCGCGCCGTGACCGTGGTCTCCTGGATGTTCCCGTTCGTGGCCGGTGGCATCGGGTTTTATGCGGCCACGCTGGCCACCACCGATCCCTTCGGGATCGCGGTTGGGGTCACGGTGCTGGCCATCGGTTCGTTGGTGGAAGTCGCCACCTCGAACTCGGGCAACAGGTTCACAACCGGAATAGCAGTGGCGGCTGCCATTCCCTTCGTCCTGACCCCGGAATCCGGACGCGTCGATCTGGCCGCGTCGATCGCGATCTACGGGATCGGGTTGGCCATCGTGTGGGCCCTCGGATTGGCCCGCGGCGAGAAACACGTCGATGTCCTTCCCACCCTCACCCGTCGCTTCGTCGGCTATGTCACCTATGCGACCGTCTACTCGGCAATGCGGGTGGGGGCATTTGCAGATGGTTCCGGCGGCTGGCTAGACCTCGTCCCCTTCGGTGTGGCGCTGCTCGCCTGGATCGCGGTCGAGGTCGTCTTGCGGGCAGCCCTCGTCCTGCGACCCGGTGAGCTCCCCCGCGCCTATCTGGCTCGATCGGCGCTTCACGACCTCAACGTGTTCTTGGGTCTCACCCTGACTGGTGCGCTCTTCGGTGAGTTGTACCCGGCCCTGGGTTGGTGGGCACTCCCGATTGCCCTGCTCCCTTACTCATTTGCCCACTCCGCCTTCAGCAGGTTCCAGAAGACCAAAGTCACCTACAAACAGACGATCAGGGCGCTGGCTCGGATTCCCGAGGTATCGGGTCTGGGGGTCGACGGTCACGCCGACCGCACCACCGAACTGGCATCGGCGGTGGGCAAGGAGATGGGGATGGGCCCGGCGCAGGTCGAAGATGTCGAGTATGCAGGCCTGATGCACGACATCGGGAGGGTAAGTCTGAACGAGCCCCAGATCGTCCGGATGGGTTACACCAACGGCGACATCGCACGCTGGAGTGCGGAGATCATTGCTGAGTCCCCTTATCTGGACCGGGTGGCCGAACATGTCCGGCGCCAATACGAGTCCTATCGAAGGCCAGGCGAGCAGACCGACCCGGACGTATCGATCGTCTCACGAATCATCAAGGTCACGGCCGCCTACGACTGGCAGGTCCATCAACAGGGTCTGTCGCCTCTGCAGGCGCTGGAGAATCTCCACACAGGAGCCGCCTACGAGTATGACCCCGAAGTGGTGGCCTCGGTGCGCCGGATCCTGGAGGCTCGGGGTGTCTTGAGCCCGGCACGAGCCTGATCCGCGTCAACTTGGGCTGACGGCCGGGGTCAGGGGTTGGAGGCCGATCCGGCCTGGGCGTGGGCACCCCGCTTGAACAGGCGTCGTGGTCGTCTCAGCTCGTGCTCCAAGAAGCGTCCCAGGCCGACCGCGAGGAAGACGTCACCGATACTTATGACCTCGCCGATGCTGGCGAGGCGCAACGGGATGACATCGGCCAGGAAGGTGAGACGCGAGCTCTCGTCGAGGATGACGTATTTGAACGAGCCGGAGAGGTCAGGGACAGAGACCGTGAAGCCGCTCGCCACTTCGGCGGCGCCTATAAGGACCGGCATTCCGCCATTCAAGGCAATGACAGTGAAATTCATCAGCACGCCCATTCCGGCGAGCCACATGCCCTTCTTTTCCCGGTTGAGGATGACAAGGATCATGAGCAGTCCGAACGAGGTGAGGACCATCGCCAGGGCGAGCCCTTCCGCCCAGTCGGCCTCCGGCAGCCAGACTGTTGCTGCTTGGAGGGCAAACGCGACCACCAACAGCCACCAGGCCCTAAGTTCGATGTCTCCCAGATTGCTGAGACGGCCACCCCGGATCACTGCGATAGCCAACGAAAGAAAAAGGACCATCGCCATCCATAACATGTGACCGACGGTAATAGCCATGTCGGTGTTGACAAGAAAGCGAAAATCGATGGTGGACTACGAGGCGTCCGACGGCAGGGCGACCATCACAATCAATGACCCCGAGCATCGCAACCCGATTTCGGTCGAGACCATGGCCGGGTTGCTCGAGGCCACCCGTCGCGCAGTGGCCGACCCTTCGGTGCGGGCAATCGTCTACACCGGGGCCGGGGATCAGGTCTTCAGCGCCGGCGGAGACCTGTCGGGTTCCTTCGTGGACGACGCGATTGGCTTACATCAAAGCCGGGGAGCGCTGGCCGATCTGTTCCGGCTGATGTGGAGGGGAGGCAAGCCCACGGTGGCACGGGTCAATGGGCACGCCCTTGCTGGCGGTTTCGGTCTGGCGGTCGCGTGTGACATCACCGTCTGTGTGGATGACGCCAGGTTGGGAGTCACCGAGATCAAGGTGGGCCTTTGGCCGATGATGATCACCGCCGTCCTGGTGCGGGCCATGCCCCGCAAGGCGATCCTGGAGATGATGCTGACCGGGAGGACGATCGATGCCGACGAGGCCCATCGTCTCGGCGCGGTATCACGGGTTGTATCCCGTTCCGAGCTGGACGCCGTCGTGGATGGGATCGTGCAGGCCCTGAGCTCGGCGAGCCCGGCGACCTTGCTCCTGGGGCGAGACGCCTTCTACTGGGTGATGGACCTCGGGCTCGACGCCGGGTTGGACCGGCTTCAGGTGGGGCTCACCGAGGTCGCCATGAGCGAAGATGCGAAGGAGGGCATTGCCGCATTCCTGGAGAAGAGGGATCCTCACTATTCGGGGCGGTGAGGTCTTCCCACCCGATGGCAGCCATCTTGTTGGCATAGCCGGCATTTAGCCTTTGCTCATGCGCCGCAACATCCAGATCGTGGGGTGGGCCCTGGTCTGGACGGGCATCTTCGTTTTTGGTTATCTGGGATGGCAGTTGTACGGCACCGACCTGGTCAATGCCCGGGTTCAAGCCGCGGCAGTCGGTGACCTCGATGGCTTCTTTGAAGTAGAGCGGGCTCACCTGCCTCCGGTGGAGGCGGTGGAGGGTGGGGAAGGGCCACTCGAGTATCACCCGGAGAACCGACCGGTGGAGGACACCGAATTCGCCCGGCTCGTTGTCCCCCGCCTCGGGCTGGATGCTGTGGTATTCGAAGGTGTGACCGGGGAAACCCTGGCCAAGGGACCGGGTCATATGCCCGACACCCCGCTCCCCGGCCAGCCGGGCAACGCCGTCATCTCCGGTCACCGGACCACCCATGGCCGGCCATTCTTCAACTTCGACTTGCTCCGACCCGGAGACCGAATCGAAGTCGAGACCTCGATCGGCACCCATGTCTACGAGGTCCGGGAAAGCCTGGTCGTTGCCCCAACGGATGTCTGGGTCACGGATGACAAGGTGGGTGGTTGGCTCACCCTGACCACCTGCAACCCCAAATTCTCCGCCCGCGAGCGTTTGGTCATCTCAGCCGAGATGGTCGAAGGCCCCAACCTGGCCTACATCCAATACCTCGAGGACCGGCTGGCCGGGGTCTCTTAGCTGGTCATCTCCTCCAGCAACTCTTGGTCGACGATCCCGTTGACGATGCTCGACACCGTGCCGTCAGGCTCGATGATGAACGTCGCGGGCAGGCCGAGGGTGGGGTAGGCCTCACGGAACTCCTTGCTCCCAAAGGCCAGCGGGTACGAGGGCGACATCTCCTCGGCAAACGCCTCCGAATCAGCCCGAACGTCTTCGACCGCCACCCCGAGCACGGCGACGCCGGCATGTTCAATAGCGAAATCGGAGATTTCGGGGATCTCGCCCCGACAAGGGAGGCACCAGGACGCCCACAGGTTGAGGACCAGGGGCCTCCCGTCCTCGGCAAGGTGGTCTTCGAGGGTGAACGACCCGCCATCGAGGAGTTCAACGGTGAAATTCGGGGCTTGGGCCCCGACGGCGGCGACCTCGGTGTAGCCGCTGACCAACCAGGCAACCGCGAGGCCAACCACGACCACGCCCACGAACACGCCGGTGAGCAGGAGGGAGCGCTTGGGGAGCGGGTCTGGGGCTTGGGATTGATCAGTCAGAGGCCATCCTCCGCAACACGTAGTGGAGGATCCCGCCATGGCGCAGGTATTCGACTTCGATGTCGGTGTCGACTCGCGCGACCGTGGTGAAGCTCTTGACGGAGCCATCGGCTGCGGTCGCGGTCAGAACGAGTTGCTGACGTGGCCGGAGATCGTCTGCCAGCGGGATATCGAATGACTCCGAGCCATCGAGGCCGAGTGACTCGGCGTCCTCGCCGTCGGTGAAGACCAGGGGGAGCACCCCCATCATGATCAGGTTCGAGCGGTGAATCCGCTCCAGCGACTTGGCGAGGACCACCTTGACGCCCAGCAGGAACGGGCCCTTGGCCGCCCAGTCCCGTGACGACCCCATGCCGTAGTCGGCGCCACCGATCACGATCAACGGGATCCCCTCGGCCTGGTAGTGCATCGAGGCTTCATGGATCGTCTTCACGTGACCGTCGAGGAAGTCGGTGGTCCAGCCCCCCTCGGTGCCCGGCGCAAGTTGGTTCTTGACCCTGATGTTGGCGAACGTGCCTCTGGTCATCACCCGGTCGTTGCCCCGTCGTGACCCATACGAGTTGAACATGGCGGGCTGGACGCCCTTCGAGATCAGGTACTGACCGGCTGGCGAATCCACGGCGATGGAGCCCGCCGGGCTGATGTGGTCGGTGGTCACCGAGTCCCCGAGCTTGGCGAGAACCCGGGCCCCGCGGATGTCGGTGATTGGTGTCAGCGCGGCGGAGAGCTCGGTAAAGAACGGAGGTTCCTGAACGTAGGTCGAAGCCGGGTTCCACGGGTAGAGATCGGATTCCGGGGTAGTGATGGCGCGCCACTCGTCGGAGCCGGCGAAAACGTCCGAGTACTTGTCGACAAACTGGCTCCGATGGACATGGGCGGCGACGATTTCTGCGATCTCTTCCTGGGTCGGCCAGATCTCGCGCAGGTAGACGTCGCTGCCGGCCTGATCGACCCCGAGCGGCTGGTTCATCGGGTCCCAGTCGACGGTGCCGGCCAGGGCGTAGGCGACCACCAGTGGCGGTGACGCCAGGTAGTTGGCACGCACGTCGGGGGAGATCCGGCCCTCGAAGTTCCGGTTGCCCGACAGGACCGACGCTGTCACCAGGTCCCCGCTGTGGATGGCCTCGGAGATCGGTCCCGGGAGCGGCCCCGAGTTCCCGATGCAGGTGGTGCAGCCGTAGCCGACGATATAGAAACCGAGCGCCTCGAGATCAGGGAGCAAACCGGAGCTGGTCAGATACTCGGTCACCACCTTGGATCCCGGTGCCAGTGACGTCTTCACCCATGGCTTTGGGGTCAGCCCCTTCTCGCGGGCCTTCCGGGCGACCAGGCCCGCACCCACCATGACGTCGGGGTTGGAGGTGTTGGTGCACGATGTGATGGCGGCGATCACGACATCGCCGTCGGACAGGTCGAAGGACCCGCGGTCGGGATCTGCGTCGGCCTGGGTCTGCTCATTGGGGGCCCCGGCCCCGGCGAGGCGGCCCCCTTCGTCTTCCCAACCCACCACGGTCGTCGACCGTGCCCCCCCGTTCTGGCCGAAGTGACCGGCCAGGTCGGCCTGCCATTGAGGCTTCATTGACCTCAATGCGACACGGTCCTGGGGTCGTCTGGGACCGGCGAGAGAAGGCTCGACGGTGGACATGTCGAGCTCGAGTTCGGCCGAATAGATGACCTGGCGGCTGTCGTCTCTCCACATCCCCTGGGTCTTGTGGTATTGCTCGACGGTTTCGATCAGCTTGTCGTCCCTCCCCGTGAGCCGCAGGTACTTCAGGGTTTGATCATCGACGGGGAAGAAGCCGACGGTCGCTCCATACTCGGGCGCCATGTTGGCGATGGTGGCCCGGTTGGCGACCGGCATGTCGGCGAGACCGGGGCCGTGAAACTCGACGAACTTGTCGACCACTCCGTGCTCCCTGAGCATCTCGGTGACGCGGAGCACCAGGTCGGTGGCGGTAGACCCCTCGGGGAGCTTCCCGGTGAGGCGGAATCCGACCACTTCGGGCAGCAGCATGTAGATCGGCTGGCCGACCATGGCAGCTTCGGCTTCGATGCCTCCCACCCCCCAGCCCACCACCCCCAGGCCGTTGATCATGGTGGTGTGACTGTCGGTCCCCACCAGGCTGTCGGGATAGAGGTAATGACCGTCGTCCCAGATCACTTTGGCCAGGTACTCGAGGTTGACCTGATGGACTATCCCGGTGGCCGGCGGGACGACGCGGAAGTTGGCGAACGCCGACTGACCCCATTTCAGGAACTCATATCGCTCCTGGTTCCTCTCGAATTCCTTGCGGGAATTGATGATCAGGGCGTCGGAGCGGGCGAACGCGTCCACCTGCACCGAGTGGTCCACGACCAGATCCGCCGGAATCAAAGGGTTGACCTTCTGCGCCGAGCCCTCGTCCCCGGTCATGCGGACGATCGCCGAGCGCATTGCCGCCAGATCGACGATGGCGGGCACCCCGGTGAAGTCCTGAAGCACCACCCGTCCCGGCACGAAGGGGATCTCCTGCTCACCGACGTTGCAGGCGTCATAGGCGGCGATTCGCTGCACGTCACCCTCGGTGACACTCTTCCCGTCGATATGGCGTAAGGCCGATTCGAGGAGGACCTTGATCGAATAGGGGAGTCCCTCCAGCCCGTCGATGCTGTCGAGTCGGGCGATCTGCCGGGTTCCCAGCGGGGTCTCGAGAACCTGATGCGACCCGAAGGGATCAAAGGACATAGGTCGAGGTTACCGACAGATGAAAGTACGCAATGCGTACTGCGTTCTACGTACTGCGGATGTTGACCGGCACCCGGGTCACGCAATCGTCCGCGAGATCGGTATGCGGAATAACCACCGGGTTGCAGGCATAGGACATAGCACCGAACATCCCGGCGACGATGCCGCGGTCTAGGGAGCAGATCACCTCGGGGTGGCTGGTGGCGGCCTCGCCGAAGGGGCAATGCGAGGTGAGAAGCCGTTGTCCTGGCACATCGGGATCGATCGAGAAGCCGAGGCCGGTCATCGCAGTTGCCACCGCCTGGATGGCGCCGTCATAGCCGGGCTGTTCCGGTCCCCCGATCTCGGCCGCCAACTCCTGGCCGTAGGCCCGCCCCACATCCTCTGCGATCTGAGCCACGTTCTCTGGCGCCACCTGGTCGAGGACCCGGATCAACATGTCGACCAGCATCTCGAACCGTCTTGGGGCGAAGTGAACCGAGACCTCTTTGGCGGTTGCCTCGTAGCATTTGGCCGGTCGCCCGGCCCCGGGACCGTTCTTCCCTTCCGCTCGGCGATGGCTGACTTTCAGATACCCATCTTCGGCGAGACGGTCGAGGTGATGCCGGGCAACGTTTGGGTGGAGGTGGAAGAGCCCGGCGACATGGGCAGTCGAGAGTGGCTCGGGAGACTCGCGCACCGCGACGTAGATGGCCCTGCGGGTCGGATCACCGAGTGCGGAGGTGAGATCCGAGATGCTTTTGTCGAGTGTCTCGATGTCCATGAGGGGTACCAACTGGCCAAAACTATAGTTCCGAGGGCCTTCTATCCACTGTCGGCGTAGGAGAAATCAATGGCCTCCGACAACCGAATCTTCGACGCCGTCGCCTCCATCGAGTCTCCCCTTTTCGTGGGCCGAACCCTCGGGGAGCTGGGTGCTGTCAAGAATGTCCGCCGAACCTCGACCGGCAAGATCCGCGTGGAGTTGCTGCTGCCCACGGCTCAGACCTCCGAGATCTTGGATCAACGTCTGCGCCAAGCGCTCCAACCGCATGGCCGGGGGGCGGACATCGACGTCGAGGTGATGAGCGAGGATGCGGCCCGAGATTGGATCGCGAGGCTGCGGGACATGGCAGGGCCGCCGGTGGGAGAGCCCGGCTCGTCGACCCGGGTGGTTGCCGTTGCGTCGGGCAAGGGTGGTGTCGGCAAGTCCTCGGTGAGCTGCAACCTGGCGGTGGCCCTGGTTGCTGCCGGCAAGAAGGTGGGGATCGTCGATGGCGACATCTGGGGCTTCTCGGTGCCCCGCATGCTCGGGGTGTCCCAGCCGCCGCAGCTGGTGGCAGAGGCGATCGTCCCTCCCGTTTCCTACGGGGTGAAGGTGATGTCGATGGATTACTTCGTCGGTGACGACAAAGCCGTGATTTGGCGAGGCCCCATGTTGCACAAGGCCATCGAGCAGTTTCTCAAAGACGTCTTCTGGGACAACCTCGACTTTCTGATCGTGGATATGCCCCCGGGAACCGGCGACATCGCCATCTCGATGGCCCAGTTCCTGCCCAGGGCCCAGGTGCTCCTGGTCACAACCCCTCAGCCGACGGCGCAGAGGGTGGCCAGGCGGGCCGCACTGATGGCCGCCGAGGTCGACCAGCAGGTGATCGGGATCGTGGAGAACATGTCGTGGTTCACCGCCGACGACGGGAAGCGTTACGAGCTCTTCGGGTCGGGGGGAGGGTCCGAGCTCGCGGAAGAGGTCGGGGTGAGCCTGATGGCCAGGATCCCGCTTCTCCCGGCGATGGGACGCGGTGCTGATGAGGGTTACCCGGTGGCGATCGCAGCACCCGGTTCCGAGGCTGAGGAGGCGTTTGCTGCCCTGGCGGGTGCGGTCATCGACAAACGACCGCGGATCCGGACCAATCCGGCATTGGTGATCAACTGATGACCTCGGCACGACGATTCACAAGGGGCCTTGCAGGTTTTATGTTCGGGCTCGCCTCCACGGTCCTCCTGATCGGTCTCTGGGGCCGGGCGGTGGTGGTGGACACCGACCAACTCGCAGAATCCCTGACCCCGATGGCGCGCAGCGCCACCGTCGCCGACCGCTTCACATCCTGGCTGGCCACCGAGCTCGGGGGGACTGGCCTCGACCAGGTGACCGCGGAGGCCGCCGCCGACCACGTGCTGGAGAACCCCGCGGTATCCCAAGCCCTCGCCGGTGTGCTCACCGAAGTCGTGCTGGCCGCAGCTTCGCCCGACCCGGCGGGGTCGAGGGTCGACGCTGCGGAGGTGCTGGCACCCGCGGTGCCTGATATCACCTCGAGTCTCAACGAAGTCGGGGTCCCGGTCACCGAGCACGAGGTTGCCTCCGCAGTGACCGAGCTCGACCCGCTCGTGGTGCGCCAACCCCGGGCTCAGACCTTGATTGGTCGCGATTCGACTGTTGCTTCGAGGCTGGGCACTGCGGTGACGTTGGCGGTGATGACGATGTTGTTCGCCGGCTGGTCATATGTGGCTGCGTCCTTGGACCGGCGCAAGGCGATGCGCAGTCTCTTCACTCGATTCGCCCTCGGTGCGCTGTCTTTTGCAGTGTTACTGCGGATCGGTGGCTGGATCCTCGACCCCGGAGGAGGCCGGGCTCCGGTGGCCGAGACCCTAGGGCTGCTGGCCGTCTCGAAATGGTTGATCCCATTAGGTTTGGGCCTGGCGGCCGCCGGGGGCGCTGTCGTCTTCTGGGTGTTTCGACGCCGTCAGCTCAAACCGGTGGCAGAGTCCCGGTCACAGCCCGAAGTATCCACACCGCCACCAGGCTGACCCCGGTCCCGAGGAGCACCAGGTTCACGAGCCGATTCGAAATCGGGCCCACCTTTCCGGCGCGCCTCAACAGGAACCACGCCCAGCTCGCGGTCAGCAGGAGAGCAACCAGGGGTATGAGGGGGTGATAGTCGAGGGCGAGGACAACGTCCCCTCGAATCAGGGCGGACGCCGCCCTGGTCATTCCGCATCCGGGGCAGGCCACTCCCGTGATCAATGCGATCGGGCAAAGCGTGGGCCCGTCGTCGGCAGGATTGATCGCCAGCAGGGCGGCCACACCGAGGAACGGTGCAGCTGCGATCGAACGGTCGCGCCACCCGTTGAGAGTTATAGGCCGATGAGCGGGAACGGTCACCGGCGTGACCCTACCGACCCATTCGGTCTAGAAGCCGGTAGAGGAGCGAGGCCGGGGTCAAGAACCAAGGTTTGCCCCGGTAGTAGAAGCGCGTGGGATGGGGGAACTTGGTGAACACAGACGGCGCCTCCTCGCCGAGCAGCATCCCGGCGAGGTCATGGCCCAACAAGGTGGCCAGCCCAACGCCGTGACCGGCGTAACCGAGGGCGTACCAGATCCCGTCGATCTGGCCCATGTGTGGGATGAGATCGAAGGAAACGCCCAGCTTCCCGCCCCAGGCATGGGTTATCTCGACGTCCTCGAGGTCAGGAAAATAGCCCAGCAGTTGGCGTCGGAGGTCGGCCGCCGATTCTTGGAGGTCGAGACCGGTGTGCAGATTGCGCCGGCCCCCGATCAGGATTCGCTCGTCGGGTGTGCGCCGCATGTAGTTGAGGAGGCGTTTCTTGGTGTAGGTCATCGAGCCTCGCGGGAAGATGTGCGCCGCCCTCTCTCCCAACGGCTCGGTGACGATGATGTAGGAGCCGATCGGAACCACACGTTTCGCTAGTTCTGAGAGAGGTTCCGACGTCGTGTACCCGTTGGTGGCCAAGATCACCTCGCCTGCTTTCACCGCGCCTTTTTCAGTCGCCACCCTGAACCCGGCTCCATCCCGTGACACTTCGTGGACGGCGCAGCTTTCGACGAGAGCCGCCCCGGCTACGGCTACTCGCTCCGCGATGCCGAAGACGAAGCGGGCGGGATGGATGCCGAGCCCTTCCGGCTCGAAGATGACCGAGGTGAAGCGATCGCTGGCAACCACCTCGGAGACACGTTTCGGTCCCAGCACTTCCCAATCGACACCGACCGCTTTCCGGTACCAGGCGACAGATCTCTCGAATCTGTCCTGCGAGTTGGCGTGGGTTCCCAGGGCGGCCATCCCGCCTCTGACGATTCGGGCGTCGATGTTCTCGGCCGCCGCGATGTCGACCACGATGTCGACCGACCGCACCGTGGCCTGCCACATCTCGCGACCGAGCTCCGGGCCAAAACGGTCGAACACGATCGGGATCCCCGCCTTGACATCGGGTGAGACCATGCCTCCGTTGACCGCCGAAGCCCCCGATGCGATCGCCCCGCTATCGACAACCACAACCGTTTTCCCGCCGCGTGCCAGCCGGAGTGCTGCGGAAAGACCGGTCAGCCCGGAGCCAACAATGAGGACGTCGGCGTCGGTCGGGAGCTCGGACGTGATCCCCTGAGGACGCGGATGCTGGTCGACCCAAAGAGGGATCGGCTTCACAGCCCGGCGAGCCCTGCCCGGAAGAGGGAAGCCATCTCGGAGACTTGGTCGGATGTCATCACCAGGGGTGGAGAGACTTGAAGCCCCCCACCGCCGACCGCCCTGGTGAGCACGCCTGCTTCACGGCATGCGGTCGCGGCCCGGTAGGGAAGAGTCTCGTCGTCGCCCACATCCAGTTGCACCGCCGCCAACGCGCCAACCCCGCGCCGGATCGTTGAAACCACCGGCAGCTCCTCGAGCGGCAGCAGGGCTTGGTAGATCTCATCTTCGAGGGCGGCGGCCCGGGCCAGCAGCCCTTCCCGTTCCACGATGTCCATCACAACCAGGCCGGCGACACATGCCGTGCTGTGCCCCGAGTAGGTGTAGCCGTGGCGGAACATGAGCCCGGGGGTGTCGAAGAAAGGTGCTGCGACCCGGGGGCTGGCCACGACCCCGCCGAGTGGCGCATAACCACATGTCACGCCCTTGGCGAAGGTCATGATGTCGGGCTCGAGGTCGAACATGTTGGCTGCGAACCAATCACCGCATCGGCCGAAACCGGTGATCACCTCGTCGGATATATAGAGCCCCCCGGCGGCTCGCATCGAATCCCTCACCTGGGTGAGGTACTCGCCCGGGACGGGCCGTATTCCCCCGGCGCCAATCACCGGCTCGACGAAAATCCCGGCGACTCGCTCCGCTCCGACGTGGTCTATGGCCTTGTCAACTGCTTCTGCATCGTCATAGGGCACCAGGACGACATCGGACACGAGGTCGCCGCCATATCCGGTCCGGTTGGGTTCCATCCCTCCCAGGGCGGTCCCGTAGGTGTGCATCCCGTGATAGGCCCATTCCCGGGCGATGAAAACCGTTCTCTGCGGCTCCCCGACCACGGAGAAATAGCGACGGGCGAGCTTGGCCGCGGAGTCGACGGCATCGGAGCCTCCGGACCCGAAGAACACCTTGGAGTCGGGATCGGGGGAGACCGCCGCGATTCGGCCCGCCAGTTCGATGGGAGGGCGGGTGGCGTAGTCGATGAAGGCATGAAACGCGGGGAGCTTTCGCGCTTGCTCGGCCATGGCGTCGACGATCTCGTCGCGGCCATAACCCACGTTCATGTACCAGAGGGAGGCGGCGGCGTCCAGGTAGCGGTTCCCCTCTTCGTCGAACACGTATACCCCGTGGCCTCGATCGACGATGAAGGGCGCGTGCTGCACCTTGTTCATTTCACCAAACGGATGCCAGAAGGAGGACATATTGCGGAGAGTAGCCAAGGTTCGGTGTCGCTACGCTCGCCGCCCATGCCGGCCGACCTCGTCTTGCTCAACGGTCCAGTGTTCACGGCTGACGCCGCCCGATCATTCGCCCGGGGGGTCGCCGTGAGCAAGGGCCGTATCACAACTGTCGGCACCGAGAGCGCCGTATCGGAGCGCATCGGGCCTCACACCGAGGTGGTCGACCTCGCGGGGAGGCTCTTGACCCCGGGTTTTCAGGATGCCCATGTTCATCCGTCGAGTGGCATCAATCTCCTTCGCTGCATTCTCGTCGGCTGCCGGGATAGGTCAGAGGCCCTGGACAAGATCGCTCGATACTCGGCCGAGCGACCTGACGAGCCGTGGATCCTGGGTGGCGGATGGTCCCAGGATTGGTTCCCCCGGGGTTGTCCTTCCAAGGAGTTGCTCGACTCGATTGTCCCGGATCGGCCGGTGCTTCTCTACAACCGTGATGGGCATGGGGCGTGGGTCAACACCGTCGCCCTCGAGCGTGGGGCGGTTGATGCCGCCACCCCGGACCCCGATGATGGGCGCATCGAGCGAAATGCCGATGGTTCCCCCCAAGGCACCCTACATGAAGGTGCCGCCTACTTGGTCGAGCAGGTGGCTCCTGAGGACACTATCGATGACCAGCGACAGGGGATTCTGGCCGGTCAGGCCTATCTTCTCTCCAAGGGCATTACGGCCTGGCAGGACGCCCATGTGGACCGCGAGACCCATGACATCTACCGGAGTCTTGCCACGTCAGGGGAGTTGGTGGGCCGGGCGGTGGGGGCGTTGTGGTGGGACCGGCACCAGGGGCAGGAACAGGTCGAAGCCATCGTCGAGATGAGGTCGGAGCCAGAAGGCAGCTATATGCCGCTCACCGTGAAGCTGATGCTCGACGGGGTGATAGAGACCGGCACGGCCAGCATGCTCGAACCCTATGTCGGCGGCGCCGGCGGGGGTGTGGGCAATCGAGGCATCGACTTCATTGCGCCTGAGGACCTCGATCAGATCGTGGTGCTTCTCGACTCACTCGGCTTCTCCTGTCATTTCCACGCCATCGGAGATGCAGCAGTCCGCCATGCCCTCGATTCGGTGCAGGCGGCCAGGGCGGCCAACGGTTGGAGCGCCAACCGGCATCACATCGCCCACATCCAGGTGATCCATCCTGACGACCTGGCCCGTTTCCGACAGCTGGGGGTGGCCGCCAATGCCCAGGCCCTTTGGGCTTGTGACGGCGGATACCAAACCGAGCTCACCAAACCGGTCCTGGGGCCGGAGCGGACCAGCTGGCAGTATCCGTTCGGCAGCCTGGTGCGGTCCGGTGCGTTCCTGGCCATGGGATCGGATTGGGGGGTTTCGACCGCCGATGTGTTCGCGCAAGGCGATGTGGCCGTGACCCGTAGTGATGTGAACGATCCCGGGCAGCCGCCTCTCAATGCAGATGAGGCGATCTCGGCCATGGACCTCCTCTCCGCATTTACATCAGGATCGGCCTATGTGAATCATCTCGAGGCCGACACCGGGTCGCTCGAGGTCGGTAAGCTCGCCGACTTCGCTGTCATGGACCGAAACCCCCTCGAGGAGGATCGGCTGGCCGGCACTCGGGTAGCCATGACCATTGTGTGTGGACAGGTGGTGTACGAGGAGGCCTGATGGCCAACCTGGCTGTGGAGCTGAGTGGCGTCACCAAGCGGTTTGGCGACGACGTGGTGGCCGTCGACGGGCTGGATCTCAGCATCGAGGACGGTGAGTTCTTTTCCTTGCTGGGCCCTTCCGGATGCGGCAAGACCACCACCCTGCGCATGATCGCGGGCTTCGAGTTTCCCACCGAGGGCAGTGTCCGGGTCCATGGCGTCGAGATGGGCCTCAAGCCACCCAATGAGCGCCCGATCAACACCGTCTTCCAGTCCTACGCCCTGTTCCCCCACATGACGGTGGCCGAGAACGTGGCATTTGGCCTTCAGATGAAGAAGGTCCAGAGATCCGAGATCGCAGGGCGGGTGAAGCGGGTCCTCGATCAGGTGCAACTCGGCCAGCGCGCCGATGCCAAGCCGAGCCAGCTTTCCGGCGGCATGCAGCAGCGGGTGGCCCTGGCCCGGGCCCTGGTCAACGAGCCGGAGGTGCTGCTCCTGGACGAGCCGCTGGGCGCTCTCGACCTCAAGCTGCGCCAGGCGATGCAGGTCGAGCTCAAGGACCTCCAATCCAGGGTGGGGATCACCTTCATCTATGTCACCCACGATCAGGAAGAGGCGCTGACAATGTCCGACCGAATCGGGGTGATGAGCGAGGGCAGGCTGCTTCAGGTGGGGCGCTCCGAGGAGATCTACGAGGCCCCGACAACTCGTTTCGTCGCCGACTTCATTGGCAACATCAACCTTGTGCCTGCCACGGTCTTGGGACCGGACACGGCCCGGCTCGCCAACGGGGACGAAGTCGATGTGCCTTGCGGTGCGGCCCCCAGGGGTAGCAAGGTGACAGTTGCCCTTCGTCCCGAGCGGCTGGCGCTGTTCGATCTCGACGAGCATGTTCCTGACGGGCAGAACCGACTCCGGGTCCGGGTCACACGGAGGATCTACCACGGCGACGTCCACTTCTACGACGTGGATGCCGGTTTGGACATCCCGATCTCGGTCAAAGAGGAGAACCGTCCCGGGGTCGAGCTCTATGAAGTCGGGGAAGAGGCCTTTCTCGTGTGGAGCCCTTTGGCGGCCAACCTCGTGATGGCATGATGACGACCGGGCCGGTGACACCCGAATTGGAGGAGGCGGCCCGCCGCGCCGAGTCGAAACGGGGATTCCTGATCGCGCTCCCGGCATCCGTCTATCTGGTGTTGCTCTTTGCCATCCCCTTGGTCCTGGTCCTGGTCTATTCCTTCGCCACCCGGTCTTCGACTGGCCAGACGGTCTTGGAAGGTTGGAACCTGGAGTCGTACCAACGACTGTTCACCGATGATGCCGTGGTCCAGATCTTCATTCGCTCGTTCACGCTGGCGCTGGTCACCACCGCGATCTGCCTTCTCTTCTCGTATCCGTTGGCTTTCTACATCGCGACCCGGGCGCCACGGGTCCGCAACATATTGCTGATCCTGGTGATGATCCCGTTCTGGTCGAACTTCCTGGTGCGGACCTATGCCTGGAGGGTCCTCCTCGGGTCGGACGGCCCGATATCCCAATTGAGCCAGAGTTTGGGGGGTGAGCCGATCCGGTTGCTGTTCACCAACACCGCGGTCCTGATCGGCCTGGTCTACGGGTTCATGCCGTTCATGGTGCTGCCCCTTTACGCTGCCCTGGAGAGAATGGATTGGCGGCTGGTCGAGGCCGCCCGCGACCTTTATGCCGACGGGTGGACCGCCTTTCGCAAGGTGACCCTCCCCTTGTCGATGCCAGGTGTGGTTGCCGGGTCGATCCTGGTCTTCATCCCTTCCCTCGGGGCCTATGTGACTCCCGCCCTGCTTGGTGGCGCCAGGACCGTGCTCATGGGCGACTACATCGTCAGCCAGTTCCTTGCGGCCCGTAACTGGCCTTTCGGATCAGCTCTCTCGTTTGCGGTCATGTTCGTGATGCTGCTGGCAACCGTCTTCTACTTCAGAGTGGGAGCCAAGACCCTATGAGCGAGGGGACGGCACCCAAAGGCCGGGTCGATCGTTTGCTGGCCGTCAACGCCTGGGTGGTCTACATCTTTTTCTACGCCCCGATCATTCTCTTGATCTTCTTCTCGTTCAATGACAACAACAACGTGGCGATCTGGACCCAGCCCTCGTTGCGCTGGTACGGGGAGATGTTCCAGAACCACAATGTGACGTCGGCGTTGCGTATCTCCCTGATCGTTGCCTTCTTCGCCACGATCATCTCGACGGTGCTGGGAACCATGCTGGCGATAGCTCTCGAGCGTTATCGATTCCGGGGTCGGGGGACGTTGGACGGGTTGGCCTATCTCCCCATCATCATCCCGGACGTGACGATGGCAGTGATGCTGCTCATCTTCTTCTTCCAGGTCTTCGGGATCATCGACGATCTGGTGGGGGTCAGTTTGTCCAACGGCGTGCCGACCATCATCCTGGCCCATATTGCCTTCTGCATCTCGTTTGTTGCAGTGGTGGTGAGAGCCCGGCTGGCTCAGCTCGACGATTCGCTGGAGGAGGCAGCGGCCGATCTCTACGCATCGCGCTGGCAGACCTTCCGCCGGGTCACCCTTCCCCTGATTGCCCCCGGGGTGGCGGGGGGAGCACTACTCGCATTGACCCTGTCCTTGGACGATGTGGTCGTCACCCAATTCGTCTCGGGCGCGGGGTCCACGACGCTCCCGGTCTATGTCTTCGGCCTGGTGCGGCGAGGAGTAACCCCATTGATCAACGCGGTGAGCACCGTGATGTTGGTGGCCTCCATGATCCTGGTCGGCATCTCGCTCGGGCTTCAGCGGGGCGCCGGCGCCCGTGTCCAGAAACTGGCCGATCAAGAGGCTCTGCGGGCGGAGTTGGCGACCGAATGAGAATCAGCGGTATACCCTCGAACCAAACATCGAGATCGGGAGGACGAAGATGCGGAACAAGGCGAGATCCGTGGTCACAGTTGTCGTGCTCGCCCTGGCGGTGGCAGCGTGCGGCGGTTCTGGGGGAGACTCATCGCTGGAGGAGGCAGCAGCGTGCACCGAGGGACAGGTGGACGGTGACCTCAACTTCTACAACTGGTCGGAGTACATCGACCCCGAGCTGATCAAGGCGTTCGAGACCGAGTACGGCATCAATGTCGTCGAGGCCTTCTATGAGTCCAATGAGGCGATGCTGGCCCAGCTCCAAGCCGGTGCCGTCTACGACCTGATCGTGCCCTCCGACTACATGGTCGGCATCATGATCCAAGAAGAGCTTCTCGCCCCGATCAATACGGATGCGGTGCCCAACATCGCCAACCTGGCGGAGCGATTCACCACCCTTCCTTACGACCCGGGCAACCAGTATTCGGCCCCCTACCAATATGGGACCACCGGTCTAGGGGTGAACACTGCCCTGGTTGGCGACGACTTCCCCCACAGCTGGGCCCTGATTTTCGATCCGACGGTCACGGCCGAGTTCCCGGGTGGGGTTTCCGTGCTCGCCGACCCCCGGGAGACGATGGGGGCGGCTCTCGAGTACCTCGGGTACTCGCTCAACGACACCGATCTGGCGCACCTACAGGAGGCGGCCGATGTGATCTCCGCCGCCAAGGAGGGGATCACCGCCTTTGACTCCGACCAGTACGACGAAGCATTGGCCAATGGCGAGGTGGCTGTATCCCACGGCTACTCCGGCAACATGATCGTTGGATTCGCTGACGCTGCGAACCCCGATGACTTCGTCTACATCCTCCCCGAGGAGGGCGCGACGTTGTGGATCGACAATATGTTGGTCCCGGCCAACGCCGCCCATCCTTGTTCGGCCTTCACCTTCATGAACTACTTGTTGGATGCCGAGAACGGGGCCACCCTGACCAATTGGAACTATTACGGGAGCCCCAATGGCGCCGCGCTGGAGTCCATCGACCCCGAGATCGTCGAGTTCTATGCGGCCACCGAGGAAGGGGCCAACCTCGAGGTGATCGAGGACACCGGCGACTACGAGATCAATTTCACCGACTACTTCGCCAGAGCCAGGGGTTGAGAAACAGGGGCTCCTGGTGGAGCCCCTGTTTTCGATTCACGATGTCGAGTTTCATTCCTGGGCGTTGGCCCCGACAGGCTCTTGTGTCTCCGGCTGTTCGGGCGCCGGCGGCTCGGGGCTGCTGGAGGGGAGCACCGGTGGGATCGGCGCTGGTGGCGGCGGGGGAGATGCAGCGCGTCGACGCTTCATCCACCAGCGATAGATGAGATAGAGCACCAGCAGCGGTATGCCCAGGGTCAAAAGGAGCAGGGGCAGGGTGTAGAGGGCGAAGTTGATGCCCCGTTCGCCAATCTCCTGGAGACCGCTTACCAGGTTGCGCAACGAGTCACGTGCCACCTCCAGGGGAGCCCATGTCTCTTCGACAATCGGCACCGCGGCCGGAGTCGGGGCGAGATGGATCGAGAGCGTGGCCAGGGCCACCACATCGTTGAGGTAGTTGAGTTGACCCTGGAGAAGCTCGATCTCACCCCGGACCCGGGAGACCTCGTTGAAGACCTGAAGCAGCTTCGCCGGGTCGGCCTCGGGCTGGTCCCGGACCTCGGCCAGCAGGGAAACCAACTCGACCTCGAGGGCCTCGAGGTTGTGGAGCCTGGCTTCCAGGTCGACGAATTGGGCGGTGACGTCCTCGGCGTTCTGGGATTCAGTCACCACCACCTCGACCGAGTCCTTGATCTGGGTCATCACCGACGAAAACTCCGCGACCGGTACCCGCACGACCATCGTCACCTCAGGCGGGTCCTCCTCGCTCACCACCGGATGGACCGTGGCACTCGACACGAAGCCCCCCACACTCTCGACCAGCCTCACGATTTCCTTGAAGGCAGCCCGGGTGTCGTCGGCCTCCAACTCGAGGCTGGCCTGACGGATGACCATCCGTTCGGCCGGATCGATCACCTGGGCCCCGTCGTCCCCGGGTCTGCTTTGCTCCGGGGGAATGGCGGAGGGGTCTGACCCGCCTTGGTCGAGACCGGAGGAGACCTCGCTGAAAGTCTCCGACACCCCACCCGAGTCACCGGCGCAGGAAGCGAGTGCTAAACCCAATGCCAGGATCAATGTGAGTTCCTTCATCATTCGTCCTCTCGTTGTCACCCTTGCGGGCTTGCCCCGTTGGACGCACACAGCCGCAGATACGGTTCCCGGGTAGCGTGGGGTCATGCGTGGTGGGCCACTTAGGGTCCTGGAGATATACGGCGATCCCGGGGATTTCGGTCGAATCCACGGCTCCGAGTGCGCCCCCTTGATCCAGGCCTATCTCGCTGACCGGCTCGGGTTATCTGGTGACGCCACATGGTCGGGACGGACCGCCGACACCGACTTGGTGTTGTCCCTGGCAGAGGCGACCCTTCCCTTCCATCGCTCCTATTCCCCGAGTCTCTACGAGGAGATGGAAGCCCTCGCCATGGCCGCCGGGATCACCCCGGCCGAGGCGGTGGTTGTGGGGGGTTTCACCGATCTGGTCGACATCGTTCGTGCCCACACCGGCGATGCGCCGATCGAGGACGATTGCACTGCGGTGCTCAACCCCGTTGAGAAGGTCCTGGCCCAGACCTGGGACATGCACGCTTCGGCCGGGGAGTATGTGGTGTTCCTGAAACTCGACCCGATCATCGGCCCTGCCCTGGTGGTGCAGACCACCGCCGGGTGCCTGGGGCAGATCGGGATGAACGAGGCCGGGATTGCGGTCGGGATCAACAACCTCACCTCCTTCGGCAAGGCCGGTGTCACCTGGCCCTTCGTGGTTCGCAAGGTCCTTCAACAAACCGACCTGGACAGCGCGGTCGATTGTGTCGTCACGGCGAACCTGGCGGGTGGCCACAACTTCCTACTGATGGGCCCTGACGGCCAGGGCGTCAACATCGAAGCGATGCCCCGTTCGGTCCAGGTGCGGCGTGTCACCCAAAAGCCATTCGTCCACACCAATCACTGTCTCGACCCGAAGACCAGGAAGGAGGAGTCGGTCCGGCCGCCGGAGCACGTCCTCAGCAGCCAGACCCGTTTGGATCGGGGGACGGATCTCGCCTCGGACCTCAAAGCCTTCTTCGCCGAGCCGTCGATTGCGAGGAGGGCGGACGAACCTTCTGCAGTGGCCACCTGTGGGGCGGTGATCATGCGACCCGGCGAACGGTTGATGGAGTCGGTGTGGGGTGTTCCCGGCGATCGTCCCTGGGAGACATTCCAGCTGTGATCGAGGTCTCGATCGTCAACCTCGATGCGGCCATGGCGCCCGAGCTGGAGCGCATCGAGCTGACCTGCTTTCCGATGGCCAACCCCGACGAATTGCTGTCGGAGGCCGACATCCGCGCCTATGCCGAGACCTTTCCCGAGGGCTATTTCGTGGCGATGGTCGATGGGCGCCCGGTGGGGATGGGCGCCGGGATCTATCTCGACTTCGATTTCTCCAACCCCCAGCACACGATTGCGGAGATCACCGGCGAACATCAGTGTGGCAACCACGACCCGGATGGGGAGTGGTACTACGGGACCGATATCACGGTGCTGCCCGAGTATCGGGGCCGGGGCATCGGTCGGATGCTCTACGAGAAGCGCAAAGGCCTGGTCATTCGAGCCGGCAAACGCGGAATCATCGCCGGCGGCGCCCTCCCCGGTTACTACGAGTACAAGAAGACGCTTCCCGTCGACCAGTACGTGGCCCGGGTGGTTGCGGGGGAGCTACGCGACCCGACACTGACCTTCCAGATGGAAAACGGCTTTCAGGTGCGTGGCCTGCTCGAGAACTACCTCGAAGATGAGTCCGATGACGGCTGGGCCGCTCTCATCGTGTGGGAAAACCCGGGCTACGCCCGTAGTCCGTGATCCGTGATCCGGAAAACGGAAAACGGAAAACGGACCTCAGGTTTGACCTGAGGATTTCCTTTCCGCCATCCCGTTGAGGATTTCGAGAACCACCCGGTTCGCCAGGTAGGCGGTCTGTTCCCCGGGGCCGTCGTACGGAGGCGAGACCTCCACGATGTCGGCTCCAAGGACCACGAGCTCTTTGGAGAGCCGGCGCACAGTGTCGAGGAGTTCCCTCGAATTGAGCCCGCCCGGCTCGGGTGTCCCGGTCCCTGGCGCCAGGCCGGGGTCGACGACGTCGATGTCAACCGAGATGAAGACCCCTTTCGCCCCACCCTCGAGCGAGTAGGCCACCGCCTCGTCGACGACGTCCTCGATCCCGCGGGCAACGATCTCGTTCATCAAAAACGAGCGCATCTTTTGCTCCTTCATCCATTGCATGACCTCGGGCTCGGGCCAGTACCCGCGGAGGCCGATCTGGACGAAGCGGTGGCCGGGCACGGCACCGGACTCGATGAGCCTTCGCATCGGTGTGCCGTGGCCATAGAGCGAGCCGTTCTGGATGAAGCCGGTGTCGGCATGAGCATCGAAGTGGATGAGAGCGATCTCACCGAAACCGTGAACCCGGGCGATACCGAGTGCATCCGGCCAGGTGATGGTGTGGTCGCCACCGAGGATGATTGGAACCTTGCCCGCTGAGGCGACCTGCTCCACCGTATCAGCGATTCGCTGTATCGAGAGCTCGAGGTCTCCGGGTCTCACGTAGACATCGCCGATGTCGACAACTCCGAGCACCTCGAAGGGGTCGAGACCGGTGGGGAGATGGGGCCGATATCCGTCCATGGCCCCGTAGTCGGCGTTCCTGATGGCGCTAGGCCCGAAACGGGCACCGGGCCGGAATGTGGTCCCCCAATCGAAGGGGGCGCCGATTATCACCACGTCCCCGTCACCCAACTCGTCCATCGTCACCGCGGGGATGCCGAGGAACGAACTTCTCGATGCGAACGACAGATACTCGGCCGAGGCGAACGGGATCTCGGTCTGTCGTTGCTCGTAAGGCGTGTACATCGGCTCGTTACGCTAACTGGACTCGACGCCAGGTTGGTGATGACGTGACCCCCCAGGTCGTACAACGCACCTATGTCACCCTCGTCCTACTGCAGACTTTGGCTGCTTCCCTGATCTGGGGGATCAACACCCTCTTCCTGCTCGACGCCGGACTCTCGCTCACCGAGGCTTTCGTCGCCAACGCCGCGTTCACTGCCGGGATGATGATCTTCGAGGTTCCCACCGGGGTGATCGCCGACAGTTTCGGCAGGAGGGTCTCCTTCATTCTCGGTGCGGGCACTCTCTTGCTGACGACCCTCGCCTATCTCGGCCTGTGGTACGTCGAGGCAGGGGTCGGCTGGTGGGTCCTGGTCTCTGCCTTGATCGGGCTCGGCTTCACCTTCTTCTCCGGAGCCACCGAGGCCTGGCTGGTCGATGCTCTCAGGGCGACCGGTTTTCGGGGGTCGATCGAGACGGTTTTCGGAAGGGGTCAGGTCGCGGGCGGCGCCGCCACTTTGGTAGGCACGATTGCCGGAGGCTTCCTGGGTCAAATCAATCTCGGTATCCCTTACCTCCTGAGGTGCTTCCTCCTCATGGCGGTGATCCTGGCCGCCTGGCTGTGGATGCACGACCTCGGCTTCGAGCCGAAGCGAGGAGGTGCGATCAGGCCTCAGGTGGAGGAAATACTCCGAGAGTCGATCAAACACGGATTCGGGAACCCCCCGGTTCGGATGTTCCTTTACGCCGCTCCCTTTGCCAGCGGGGTGGGCATCTGGGCCTTCTACGCCTTTCAGCCCTACCTTCTGCAGCTCTTCGGGAACCCCGACGCCACCTACCTATCGGGCCTCGCCGCCGCCCTCTTCGCCCTGGCCCAGATCGTTGGCGGCTCGTCGGTTCGACTGGTGCGCAGGCGTTTCTCGATGAGGACCGATGTGCTCGCAGGTCAGATCGTGGTGGGGTCTCTGGCCTTGATCGGAGCCGGTCTCGCCCAGTGGTTGGCCATTCCTGTGGGGTTCTGGGTGGCCATCGTCCTGTTGACGGTCACCTCGCTCGTTGCAGCCCTGGCCAACCCCTTGCAGCAGGCATTCTTGAACGACTGCATCCCATCGGAGCAACGGGCCACCGTGCTCTCCTTTGTGTCACTCACGGGCAACGCCGGCGGGGTGGTGGCTCAACCTGTCTTGGGGAGGGTCGCTGACGTCTACTCGTTGGGAGTCGGCTACATCGTGGCCGGAGCGATATATGCCTTCGGCCTGCCATTCATGTTGGCGGTCAGGAGGATGAAGCTGGCCGCGGACAGGATGGTCGGTACCGAGCCGACAAACGTCCCATGATTTCTGCCAAGATTCCGCCGATGGTGGAGCACGACACGAAAGAAGCACGCACCGGCAAGGCCGTGATTCGCGGGGTGCTGGTCGGGCTCCCACTCGGGATCGTGGGGATGACACTCGCGGTCTGGATGATCACCGGTCTCGACGCGTTCGACTCGTTTGCCACCGCCATCATTCCCGGGGTGCTGCTCGGAGCCTTCGGCGGGGGGTTTGTCGGGGTGACCTTGAGCATGGAGGAGTGATGGGCCTCCAAGGCGAAAGAACCAGAGAGTGGTATCAGCGAGCTTCGGCCGTGCTGGTGAACGGGGTCTCCAGCCAGTTCCGCTACTGGGGAGATGAAGACACCATGGTCATCGACCATGGCAAGGCCGGCCATGTCTTCGACATGGATGGCAAGCGTTACATCGACTACCAATGCGGTTTCGGCCCGATCATCCTCGGGCACGGTGAGCCGTTGGTGTCGGCCGCGGTGGCTGAGGCGGCCGGGGAAGCCACCAGCTTCGCCATGACCCAGCGCCGCGAGATCGAGGCTGCCGAGAAGGTCATCGCGACCCTCGGTTGGCCCGACTACATGCGTTTCACCAACACCGGGACCGAGGCCACGATGCACGCGATTCGCCTCGCACGGGGCGTGACCGGCCGCGACGTGATCATCAAGTTTGAGGGCCAATACCACGGTATGCACGACTACGTGTTGTTCTCCACCGCGGGCGTGCCGGTGAGTGGTCTCGGGTCCCGTCTCGAGCCGGTTCCGCTTCAGTCGAGCAGCGGCATACCGGAGTCGATCCGGTCCTACATCAGGACGCTTCCCTTCAACGACCTCGACCTCGTCGAGCGCACGTTTCGTGACGAAGGGCACCGAATCGCGGCGGTGATCATCGAGCCGATGCTCGGCAACGCCTTCGGGATCCTTCCCCAGCCCGGCTTTCTCGAAGGCCTGCGCCGGCTCTGTGACGAGTACCGGACCGTTCTCATCTTCGATGAGGTGAAGACCGGGTTTCGGGTGGCGCTGGGTGGCGCCCAGGAACGGTTTGGGGTGACTCCCGACATGGGCACCTACGCCAAGGCCCTCGGCAACGGATTCCCGGTGGCGGCAGTTGCCTTCCGCGATTGGGTGGCGGAAGGATGGAGGCGCGGGGGGATCTCCCAGGCTGGGACCTACTCCGGAAGCGGGATTGCCTCGGCTGCGGCCAGCGCCACCCTCGACCTGCTCCGGACCGGTGAGCCCCTGAAGAGGGTGCGTCAGACGGGTCAGGCGTTGATGGATGGTTTGGAGAAGGTCCTTGCCGACAAAGGCGTCGAAGGGAAGACGGTGGGCGACCCGGCGATGTTCTCGGTGTTCCTCGGTGAAGGCGATCTCAACGAGTTCCGTGATGTGAGCAAGCACGATGAGGAGCGCTACGAGGACGTCCTGTTCCGGATGATCCGAAAAGGCGTCATGCCCTGTCCCGATGCTTTGGAGCCCTGGTTCATCTGTGCCGCCCACACCGAGGACGACGTGGCCACCACCCTCCAGGTGTTCGAGGAGTCGCTCTCGGAGTCATTGGCCGGCGATTGATACGACGGGCGGTCCCTGGCGACCTCGATGTCCTCCTGGAGCTATCGAAGGAGTTCTGCGTGCTCGACGGGCACGTGTTCGAGGTGGGCCGGGCCAGGCCGGCATTGATCGCCCTGCTGGCATCGGATGAATACGGAGTGGTCCATCTCGTCGAGGAGGAGGGTTGGGCCCTTGGCTACGCCGTCGTCACCTGGGGTTACAGCCTCGAATCGGGCGGGCGCGACGCCTTGATCGATGAGATCTACATTCGGGACCGGGGCTCGGGTGTGGGGACGTCCCTGCTCGCCGCCATCCTCGAGGACGTGACAGCCCGGGGTCTTCCCCGTTTGGTGCTAGAGACCGAGAAGGCCAACGAAGCAGCTCGCCGTTTCTATGCGCGACACGGCTTCGTGTCCGGGGACTCGGTGTGGATGAGCCTCGACCTAACGTGATCGGTTGCCCGGGCCCCGTGAAATATCGCCCGTAACAATCCGGGCGTCGGTGTCGTCCTTGTGGATGACATGACCACTCGACCGACGGGACCACGGAAACCGGGGTGGCCGCAGACAACGACATCGAGAGTTTCTGCCGGCTCCGCGCCAGTTCGGTCCACTCTTACGTCGTGTCCCTGTGTCACAACCGGAGCGTGGCGGAGGATCTGATGCAGGACACATTCATCAAGGCCACCCGAGCCCTAGGTGGATATCGGGAGTCAACTAGGAGGACCTGACGGTCCTGGCGGTAGCTGGTGCACCTCCGACACCATCGTTTGGGGCGAGGCCCTGGCCTCGCTTGCGATAAGTCTGGGTGTGCTCGGAGCGGCGGCCCGGTGGTGGCTGGTCAATGCGGATGACCACGAGGGGGAGGCTCTGGGCATTGGGCAGGTTCCACTCGACCTAACGTGAGCGAATGATCCAGGTGGTCGTCTCGGGCGCGGGAGGGAAGCTGGCGTCCTCCATCGCCCAGGCGGTGGTCGCCACCGACGATCTCGAATTGTCTGGTTTGTTCAACCCCAACCGAGCAGGCGAGTCACTGCACGGGGTGACGGTGAGCGGCGATCCAGACGCCGTGAACGGCGACCTGGTGGTGGAAACCGCGCCTCCCGACGTCGTGCTCGCCAACCTCGGTCATTGGCGATCGCGAGGGCAGGCCGTAGTGGTCGGGACTTCCGGGTTCACCCCGGAGCGTCTGGCAGGTCTCCGCGAAAGCTGGGGCAGTGACGGGCCACCGTGTCTGGTGGTGCCCAACTTCTCGATCGGCGCCGTGTTGATGATGAGGTTCGCGGCCGAGGCCGCGTCCCACTTCGAGGCCGTGGAAATAGTGGAACGACACCATTCGGACAAACCCGATGCCCCCTCGGGGACCGCCCTGGCATCTGCGATGGGGGTCTCCGCAGCCGGGGGCCGTTCGATCGAGGGCTCGAAGGAGTTGGTGGAGGGGGCTCGTGGCGCCTTGGTGGAGGGAATCCGGGTCCATGCCCTCCGCCTCCCCGGGTTGATCTCACAACAAGAGGTGGCGTTGTCCAACGCCGGAGAGGTGCTCTCGATCGAGCACATGTCGACCAGCTACCAGTCGTTTGCGGCGGGCGCTCTCCTCGCCATCCGCAAGGTGCGCGATCTCGCTCCGGGTGTGCACTTGGGGCTAGATGTGGTGGTGTAGCCACGGAGCGGCAGCCCCGGCCGACCGGTGTCTGTTCGCCGAGGCTGTGCGGCGCGACCGGGGAACCTGATCGACTGGAATGATGGTTGGCCGAGGCGAAGCCGGCCGGCAATAGTCAGAACACCACGACTGTCAACGTCCCTATAGCCAGACAGTAGATGGCAAACGGGAGCAGCCCGACCCGTTTCAGAGACCTCATCAGCCAGCCAATGGCGAGGTAACCGGTGATCCCCGCCACCACCACTCCGGCCAGCCACACCGGCTCGAAGCTTCCGTCGTCGCTGCTCCGATACAGCTCGAGGAGGCCCGCTCCGGTGACCGCGGGTATCCCGAGCAGGAATGAGAACCGGGCAGCCTCCACCGGCTCGATGCGACGTGCGCTGCCGACCGAGATCGTGGTCCCCGATCTGGATATTCCGGGGATGAGAGCCAGGGCCTGGGCAAGTCCGATGGCAATGGCATCAGGAACCTTCATGTCCATGATGCGCCGGGCCCCCGAGGCCAGCTTGTAACCGAAGAAGAGGATCACGCCGTTGCCGATCAAGGCCCAGCCCACGTTGGAGATCGTTGTCTGGAATCGATTGAGGTCGTCGGCGAGGGGAAAGCCGAAGATCACCGCTGGAATGGTCCCGATCGCCACGAGGATCGCGATCTTGCGCCCTTCGGGATCGGTTCTGAAGTGTATGACCCGAGCCAGATCGTGCCGGAAATAGAAAAACATCGCGGTCAAGGTCCCCAAATGAAGCACGGCGCTCGCAGCCAGTGTCGGCGGCTCCACGTTGAACCCGAGCTCGTTGAGGAAGGCGGGGATGACTACCAGATGACCGTCCGAGGAAACCGGGAGGAATTCGGTGACACCTTGAATGATTCCCCATATGACAACGGCGAGCACGGCGGCACGGTAACGCTCATCCGCTCGCAATCATGACCGCCACCCGGCCGTTGGCAACAGCTGCCGCCACGTCCGCGGCATGGTCTGCTGACACGGCGACGCTGCCCAGGCCCGAGCCGAGCGGGTCGTGGGCCACCTCGGCGACCACCACTGCCGGCACCAGCGACCCGGTGTCGAGAAGCACCAATTGCGCCCCGGTGCCCGCTCGGGCAGTCGCCGGAAGGGCGATTTCCATGGCCCACCACCCGTCTGGGACGCTCTCGTCCCGTTCTCCAACCGAGGAGGCGAGGATCGGCTCCCCGGAGGCGATGTCGGTCAGGGCCACCCCATCGAGACTGACCGGCGTCAGCATCCCGGCCGGGACACTTCGCAGCCGGCTGTTCCAGTCACCGATCTCATCACCGGCTGCGATGGCCTCCGTGGCGAAGGGGTGCTCGACTGCCGGTTCGGGCCCCACCTCCACCCACAGCGCACCCGCGGTGATCAGCCCCGCCGCGATCCAGCGGCCCCAGGGGGGTGTCTGTAACCAGAGCACGTACCGAACGTACGGTGGGGATCCGTCTACGGGAAGAGGGGTGAATCCTCAGTCGGTGGGAGTCGAGGGCGCCGGAGCGGGCACAGTTGACGTCGACTTCTCCGGCGAGCCGGACGCCGCCCCGTCTTTGGCCTTCGATCCGTCGCTGGTCTTTTGCCGGTCGCTCTTCTTCATCGAAACGGGAGAAGCCCGGGCATCGGTGCTGTAGAACCCCGAGCCCTTGAAAACCACCCCTCGGGCATGGAACACCTTCTGCAGATCGCCGCCGCACTCCTCATGGCGACGTAGTGGCTTCTCTGAGAAGGATTGGACCTTTTCGATGGTGTCGCCACACGACTTGCAGACGTATTCGTAGGTAGGCATCGAGATCTGACCGCTTGGAGGGGGTGGAACCGCGATCGTACAACCGCCATCGGCTCACTTCCATTCCGGCCCGGGCAATATGATCGCAGGCGATGTCACAGGTTCTGGCGATACCGATTGCGCTCGTTGCCGCCTATGTCGTGGGAAGCATCGATTTCGCGGTGATCGTCGCCCGGATGCACGGCGTCGACATCCACCAGGCCGGGAGTGGCAACCCGGGAACATCCAACGTGCTGCGGACCGTGGGCCGGCTCGCGGCGGCGATGGTGCTCGTGGGAGACATGTTGAAGGGCACGGTGGGGGCGGCAATGGGAATGGTGGCCTCGGGCGTCGCCGACCCCATGGGCCCGTGGGCGTTTGCGGCCGGGTTCGCCGCGGTGGTCGGCCACTGTTACCCCATCTTCTACCGGTTCAGGGGCGGCAAAGGGGTGGCCACCGGGGCCGGGGTTCTGTTGTTCACGGTCCCGTTGGCCGCGGTGCTGGAACTGGCACTCTGGGGAGTGATCGTGAAACTGACCAAGACCGCCTCGATAGGGTCACTCGTGATCATGGTGATAACCATCCCGGTCCTGATCTGGCAGGGTGTCGAGGGCGCCTCTCTGGTATGGGTGGCGCTGATCATCGCCCTGATCGTCTGGCGCCACCGGGGAAACATCCAGCGCATGGTGGCCGGCAGGGAGCCGAAGGTGACCACATGATCGAGGTGGCGGTGATCCCAGCCGCGGGACGGGGGACACGAATGCGCCCCGCGACCCGAGTAGTGCCCAAGGCGCTGCTCACAGTGGTGGACCGCCCCGCCATCCAATATGCAGTGGAGGAAGCGGCCCGGGCCGGAGCCCGGGAGGCAGTGGTGATCGTCGACCTCGATGTCGGCCATCTGGTCGCACAGCACTTCGATCTCGAGGGGCCGCTACCCGGGTTGGAGGAGATCCTGTTCCGCCCCATCGTGCAGGAAGAGCCCCTGGGTCTTGGCCACGCGGTCAAAGAGGCGGCCGAGGTGGTGGGCGACCGGCCCTTCTTCTGTCTTCTGGCCGACAACATCGTGCGGCCCGGCGCGGATGTCCTGGGATCCCTGTTCGCGGGAAGCGCTGATGGGACGGTCTCGGTGGTCTGTCTTCGCGAGCTCAGCGACGAGTTCCTCTCCAGGTACGGTGTGGTGGTCCCCACCTCCGGAATCGAGAGCGGGTACCTGGATCTGGGAGGAGCAGTGGAAAAGCCCGGAATCGAGGCGGCTCCATCGCGGCTCGGGCTTGTCGGTCGTTACCTGTTCACCCCGGAGATCTTCGGGCTCCTCGAGAAGACCCTGCCGGGGAGCGGGGGGGAGATCCAACTCACCGATGCCATCGACGGATTGGGCAGAGCAGGGCGACTCCGCGGCTTTGTGGCCGATGTCGACCTCCTCGACGTGGGAACCCCCATCGGTCTGCTCGAAGCCTCGGTGGAACTGGGGGCGCACCAGTTCGGCCGCGAGTTCACGGCTTGGCTGGAGGGTCGAGCGGGCTTGTGAAGTCGCTCGAGGAAGCCCGCTCCGAGGTCTTGGGAGCCGTGGAGACCCTGGGAGCGGAACCGGTTTCGATCTGGGAAGCGTTGGGCCGGGTGCTTGCCACGGACGTGGTTGCCGGCGAGAGCGTCCCCCCATTCCAAAACTCGGCCATGGACGGATACGCGGTACAGGGTGCAGATGTCGCCGAGCCGGGAGCGGTGCTCGAGGTGATCGGGGATCTGCCCGCCGGATTCGTGGCGGCGGCTCGGGTCGGCCCTGGGCAGGCCTTGAAGATCATGACCGGGGCCCCGATGCCGGAAGGTGCCGACACCGTGGTGCGGGTCGAGGACACCGACGGTGGCTCGGGTCGGGTGACGGTGATCCCGACGGTGGCTGCGGGGACCTCGGTGCGGGCCGCCGGTGGCGATGTGGAGAGCGGCAGCCTCGTCTTTGAGGCCGGTACCCGGTTGACCCCGATGCATGTGGGAGTCCTGGCAACGATCGGCGTCGCCTCACCGCTGGTCCATCGCCGTCCCCGGGTCGCCTTCATGTCGACCGGGGACGAGCTCACTCCTCCTGAAAGTGGGCCACTGGCGCCGGGGATGATTCGGGACTCGAACCGTCCCATGGTGAAAGCGTTGCTCGAGGAGGTCGGCGCAGACCTGATCGACCTGGGCATCATCCCCGACAACGAGGCGGCTTTGGGCGCCGCCCTCGACACCGGCTCAAGTGCGGATGTGATCGTCTCCACGGGTGGTGTCTCCATGGGGGATTACGACATCACCAAGATGGTTCTCGGGGGTGATTCCTCGGTGGGGTTCTGGCAGGTCGCGATCCAGCCCGCCAAGCCGTTTGCCTTCGGAAAGGTCGGCAGCGCGTTGTTCTTCGGGCTCCCCGGCAACCCGGTGTCGGTTCTGGTTTCCTTTGAGCAGTTCCTACGACCGGCGTTGCTCAGAATGCAAGGGGCCACCAGGATCCTGCGCGATCAGGGGTCGGGAGTGGCAGGGGAGCGAATGGTCACGGATCCGGACAAGACCGTGTTTTTGAGGGTGAGGATCAGCGGCGAGAAGTCGGGCCGCCCGGTCGTCGTGACATCGGGAGGCCAGTCGTCCAATGTTCTCACCGCGGCGGCCGCGGCGGACGCTTTTGCGGTGGTCCCGAAGGGGATCTCGGTTGTCGAAGTGGGCGAGGATGTGACCATCGAAAGATTCAAGGCGCCGGAGACGAGGGAGTGGACGGATGGAAACTGAACGCGATCTGACCCATCTCAACGAAGCGGGCGAGGTCCACATGGTCGATGTCGGGGACAAGGAAGTCACCGATCGTGAGGCTGTGGCCGAGGCTCATGTCGCCATGTCCGAAGAACTGGTGTCGCGCTTCTTTGCCGGTGATCTCCCCAAGGGCGAGGCTGCCGCCGTGGCGCGGGTGGCCGGAATCGCCGCCGCCAAGAAGACTGCGGACCTCATACCGTTGTGCCACCCGATACCGCTCAGCGGAGTGGAGATCGGGCTCGAGGCAAGTGGGCATGGGATACGGGTGGTTGCTACGGTTCGAACCACCGGGCGAACCGGTGTCGAGATGGAGGCGATGACTGCGGTTTCTGTTGCGGCGCTCACCATCTACGACATGGTCAAGGGGTTGGAGCGGGGCGTGACGGTGGAATCGGTGAGACTGCTGAGGAAGACCGGAGGAAGATCCGGAACGTGGGAAAAGGCGTGAGTCGTTGATTGAGGGCCGGTCATCCCACTACTCTCCGACCTGGACGGAGTGATCGCTGGTATGCCTGCAACAAGCGTCATTATCGGTTTGCTGGTTATAGCCGCAATCTGGAGTGTCTATCTTCTCCCTTCTCTCTTCGGTGACCGCAGAAACGCCCCCCTCAACTCCACCGAGGAGTTCGATCGCTGGACCCATCTCATCGCAGACGTGCAGAAGCGTCCTTACAGCAAGGGCGAGGTCGGTCAGCGTGATGTGATCCGACTCAGAAGGCGGAGGGCGATGGCGGCGTTGATTGCCCTTGCCCTGGCCACGGCTGCCCTTGCCTGGTGGCAGAACTCGTGGGCCCTGTTGTTGGTGCATCTGTTTGTCGACTCGTTGATCGCTCTCTACATCGCGGCGCTGGCACAGATGAAGCAGCGCCGACAGTGGCGACTCAAGGTCAGCCACGTTGCGGAGCAACCCGAGTGGGAGGAAGCCCCCAAGGTTCGGGTCATCGCCAACTGACCGATGCAGTTCGACTTCGCCGACGACGCACGGTCCATCCTCGATCAGCGATTCGTCTCCAGAGAAAAAGGATTCTCCGGCTCCCGTCAGGTGATCCGGGCCTCGGCCAACGCTATTCGCGCCCTTCATCGCAACGAGTGGGACGAGGCAGGCCGGCTGATTCAACAAGCTGGGGCCCTCCTCACCGAGATCACAGACACCCTTTCCGCTCACCCGGATGTTCTCCATGCCGGGTTCGTCTGGGACGCCGCCAAGGAGTACGCCGAGGCCCGGATCACCGAAGCCCTGTTCAGACAGGATCGGGTGCCCGGATTCTCCGAGCTCGGGATCGACCCGGTTCCGTATCTCAACGGCTTGGGGGAGGCAGTCGGCGAGATGCGGCGCCGGTTGCTCGACCTGTTGCGTGACGGTGACTTGGTCTCGGCCGAAAAGGCGCTCGAGTCGATGGACGAGATCGTGGATCTGTTGGCGTTGATGGACTATCCCGACGGGATGACATCGGGTCTGCGCCGGACCACCGACGTGGCACGTGCTCTCGTCGAGCGCTCCCGCTCCGACCTCACCGCCACAGTGGTGCAGGAACGGCTCCGCCAGGACCTTGCTAGACGACCTTCCTAATGCAGGGCGTCACGGATATGTGACGCGGTGCATTGAGATTCCGGGCGACGGCGGCGAATCGGTCCCTCGGTACAATCCTGTCTCCCGCAAGGGGCTGTAGCTCAGCCTGGCAGAGCACCTCGTTCGCAACGAGGGGGTCACGGGTTCAAATCCCGTCAGCTCCACTGATCCTCAAGTAGTAGTTGGCGAAGTGTCCGCTCCTCGTTCCGCCGGAGGCGGCGTCTCGGATCTTGCGCGCCGCAAGTGCTCGTCCAGAGGCATTGGATGATCCTCCGCGTACCACACCCTGGAGGCGAGGTGGTCCCGCATAACAACGCCGCCATCCCTTATCCGTCGGTTACCCGGGCAACGGTCGAATTCGTCATCTGACCACGGGGGCGCCTGTGGAGCTGGTCAGCTGACGGAATGTCACCTGTATCATCTGCACAACGTGAAGGCCCCCATTAACCGGGGGCCTTCTGATTGTTCAGGCCGTCTTGCATGGCCATCGAGGATGCGTTCTCTCTGTCTCGTCAAAGGACGAGTGTGAGGACGATCACCGCCAAGAAGACACTCTGCGTCGAGTGGACCGCGATGCCGATCCAGGCGCTGCGGTAGCGCTTGGTCGGGTAGGCGAGCACCAACGCATCAGTCAGGATCGTCGGGATGGCCCAAGGCATGTGCAGGTGGTAGGCGGCGAAGAGGACGCCGTTCACCAACCAGTCGAAGCGGCCGAAGGCACGGTTCATCCGCGGGAGCAGCAGCCCTCGGAACAGCAGCTCTTCTCCGAGGACGGTGTTGAAGACCCAGAGGGCGATCATCAGCCCGTACCAGCCCCAGGCGCCGTCGAAGAAGGCTTCCCCGGCTTGCGATCCGAGGAAGGCTCCGAAGTCACGGCCTGCCGGTGGGGCGATTCGGGGGATGAAGCCTTCGAGGAAGAAGAGCAATCCCAACGGGATCAGGATCAGCCAGACTCGGCCGCCGAAACGGCCAGTGCGTGGACTTCTCGGGGGATTGAGCCAGAGAGCTTCTCGCAGCACTCCCCAGCGGAGGCTGCCCTGTTCACGCCAGACCAGCCACATCACCAGGACGAACTGCCAAGCGAGCCCGATGGAGAGCAAGATGAGCAGGGCTTCGCCCAGGGGGGCCGGTCCGTCCAGCATCGTCGCCAGAATTGGCGCGACAACCCAGGAAAGGATCCCCATCGGCACCGCTGCTGCAGCCCAGACCGCGAGGGTCTTGCCGGCCGAGTACTGGGTTAGCTCGCGTGATGGCACGCTTTCGGCTGCCGTCCGTGACGATCTCTTCTTGATGTCGTGTGTCATATCGCACTCCTTATGTCTTCCTTCACACGATGACGAAGGTACGAGTGGACGCAACGGTTGGCATCCTCCGCAGGCCGCTTTCGGTCTCTGACCTTCCGACGATTGGCGTTCCTACCTCGGTAGGAGGCGGGCCGGAGGCCAATGAACTACGTTGCGTATGTGCAGCGCGTCGGCCCCATCTTGCAACGGCACGGGTTCGACCTGGTCCTCGTGCTGCTCGTCATCGCAGGTGTCGTCGAGGTGTCCCGTCAGGACACCGACGCGCAGACAATGCTCTCGCCACTGTGGGCGGGCGCGGCCGTAATCCTTGTCGTGCTCCCCCTCTTTGCCCGTCGCCGCTATCCGTTTGCCGCACCGATCGCAGTCTGGCTCCTCGGAACGGCCGTCTCCTTTGTCGACGGACAACTGGTCGTCACCAGTTTCAGCGTCTATGTCGCTGGTGCCGCAGCCGCCTATCTGCTGGGCAACCTTCCAGAACCATCGCGGGCACGGATCGGCCTGTTCGTCGTCCTCATCGGCGCAAGCGTGGTGGTCTATAACGACCCGACCCGGGACATGTCGGATTTCGTCACGATTCCCGCCACCTTCGCGATCGCCTGGCTTGCCGGACTCGCCTTGCGCTCTCGGGCTGACCGGGCCGAAGAGGCGGAAGAGCGCGCGGCGACCGCCGAACGGGAGCGAGAGTCGGCGGCTCGGGTTGCCGTGGCCGAGGAGCGGTCCCGGATCACCCGCGAGCTCCACGACGTAGTGGCGCACGCGGTGAGCGTCATGGTCCTCCAGGTGGGGGCTGTCCGCCACCGGCTCCCGGACTCGCTGCGGGGGGATAGGGACGCGCTCAGGGCGGTGGAGGACACGGGACGTTCTGCCCTCAACGAGATGCGCCGTCTACTAGGCGTGATACACGATGGCGACGAGGAGGCGGAGCTCGCGCCACAACCCGGACTCGATCGGCTCGACTCCCTGGTGGAGGAGGTCCGCCTCGCCGGGCTCGAGGTCAGGGTGCGTCGAGAGGGGCAACCACTCTCGCTTCCCCGCGCCATCGACCTGTCGGCTTATCGGATCGTGCAGGAGGGGCTGACCAACTGCCTCAAGCATGCCGATGCCACAAGGGCGGATGTCACGCTCCGGTATGCCCTCGACGAACTCCAGATCGAAGTCCTCGACGATGGCGTCGGGCCTACGACGAGTGACGGGTTCGGCCGGGGCATCATGGGCATCCGGGAGCGGGTGAAGATCTATGGCGGCGAAATGGCGGCCGGCGCCGGTCCCGATGGTGGCTTTCGGCTCGAGGCGCGACTTCCGGTCCAGGGATACAAACAATGACGATCCGTGTCGTCGTCGCCGACGACCAGTCGATGGTCCGGGCCGGCTTTCGCATGCTGCTGGCCGGCGAGCCCGACATCGAAGTCGTTGCCGAGGCGAGCAATGGGGTCGAGGCGGTCGAACAGGCTGCCCGCCTGCATCCCACCGTGATGCTGATGGACATACGCATGCCCGAACTAAACGGACTCGAAGCCACGCGACGCATCCTCGCCGTCGACGAGAGAATCCGGGTTCTGGTCCTGACGACCTTCGACCTCGACGAGTACATATACGAGGCCTTGCGGGCGGGAGCCAGTGGGTTCGTCCTCAAGGACGATCCTCCTGAGCAACTGATCTCGGCCATTCGCATCGTCGCCGCCGGGGATGCCCTTCTATCGCCGGCCGTGACACAACGCGTGATCGCCAGATTCACCCGCCTCCCGCGACGGGCCCCGCCTGCGGGATTCAAGGACCTCACCGAGCGCGAACTCGATGTGTTTCGTCTCATGGCACGGGGCTTCTCCAACGCCGAGATAGGTCACCAGCTCTTCATCAGCGGGACCACGGTCAAGACACACATCACCCACATCCTGCAAAAACTCCATCTTCGGGACCGGGTCCAAGCGGTGGTCCTCGCTCATGAAACAGGGCTCTTAGATGACGAGAGGGAGTGACCACCTCGGGGGATAGTGAGGATGAACGGATCGAGACGCCGCCTTGCCCCAGAGCCGCTCCACAACGGTCCGATCCGTAACCGTTCCCCCTGGTCACAGCGTTTTGACCGCATCTTTCGCAACGAGGGGGTCACGGGTTCAAATCCCGTCAGCTCCACTCCTCACCAAATGTGAAAGTCCGGTGGGTCTGTACCACCTTAGCTCCGGGACGTGTGTCTCGTTTTGTGGCCCGGCTTCGGCTGCTGGGCGACATTGGCTCCGGTACCTGTGTCCTATTCGCTCCACGTCTGGGGTCCCGTTCTGATCTTCACTTGGGTTGAACGCGCCCAAGGAGGTCTCGGAGATGCTTGCGGAGGTGACTGTGGTTGAGCAGCGTTATCTAGCGGTGAGGGAGGTGTTGGATTCGGGTGCCAAAATCGGTGACGTGGGTGCCCGCTATGGGGTCGACCGCCGCACCATCCACCGTTGGCTGGTCCGCTACGCCAACGGGGGTCTGGCCGCTTTGGCCGACCGCAGTTCTAGGCCGGATCGTTGCCCGCATCAGATTTCTCCTGAGGTGGAGGCGATGATCGTGTCGTTGCGTCGGGACCGGGGTACCGGATCGGTAACCGACACATCGGTCAGACCGTAGGAGTCCGTGTCGTTGGCGACACGGTTCAGATCACCCAGGGCGGGATGCTTCTGCGCACCCACCGGGCACGACACGACAAGAGCAAAGAGTTCGGCGCACTATCCAGACCCCACGGGAAACTACGAAGGGCTCAGAATATCGCATAGCAACCGGAGCCGAAACGAGACACGGGTACAGAGACTTCACAACCAACCGATTCAACCAGCCGATTCAGACGGCCCGAGCTTCCAGTATCTGCTTCGCCTTCTCGAACTGGGCGCGGTCGGTGTTGGCCGCCATCCGCGCCATGAGCGGTACCAGCAAGCGCCAGAACCCGGTCGGCTTCATCGTCGTTTCACAGCTGACCTGGGTTCCGGCCTCGGTGGCCTCGAAGGTGAAGCCGGCGCTCATCGGGAACGGCTTCGTGTACTCGACCAATACCCGGTGGTGCGGCTCGAATACAGTGATCGTCCAAGGCAACTCGAGCCGCTTTCGTCCCATCATGCGAACGTCGGTCCCTGTCGCGCCGAGTCTGATCGGCCCGTCACGAGTCACCTCGACCAAACCCGTCGACCACTCCTGGGCGTTGTCGACATTGCTCAGGTACTCGAAGACCTCGTCGATCGGGCGATTGATCTCCAGGGTCGTCGAGATCTTGGCCATCAGGCCTCGGACTCGTTCACATCCAGGCGAGTCTATCCATAAGCGGGACGTCAACGATCGGATCCGACCGGCTGGTTCAACTGGTGGTCGCGAGTCATGACTGAGGAGGGTCTGTGGGACGTCCGCGTGGGCGAGAGCCCGTGTTGTCTTGGGAGCGGTGGCTGGGGTGCCACTTATAGGGAAGCAGCGCTGATTGGGGGTGTGTCGAAGGGGACGGTGGACAGTCTGGTCGGCGAGCATGGGATGGTGACATTGCTCCACCTGCGACGATGAGTCTCCAGTTTGCCGTGATTACTAGGTGGGGTGGCTCCGCGTGGCCCGATCTGCTCATGTTGTGCGACGTAGGAGCTTCTCGAGATTGGCCGTTTTTCGTTGTAGCTCCTCGGTTCTTCGCTCCAGCACCGAGTTCAAAAAGTTCAAATAGTGTCCCGTCAGCTCCACTCTCGACTCGACGCCGACCCAGGGTGCCCATCAGGGTTCCAGCCGCACATCCCGGTCGGCACTTCCCGAATGGCGAGGCACCGTGAGGAAGCGGCCGCGATCGGTTGAGCGGTCGTATATAGGATTGTCGAGACATGTCAAACAGCATGCCCGGGGCGAGGCAGGAGGGTTTCATGGCGGGTAGGGCACGCACAGCAAATTCAGCGACCCAGGTATTTGGTCTGGCCCTCATCTCGGCGGCGCTACTGACTTTGATGACCCTGGACATTGTGTTGTTCGGCGGAGAGGATGCGGTTTCTTTTGCGCCGGTCGTGGCGATCTTGGTCGTGGTGACTTTCGTCGTGTGGCGCTTTGACAAAACCTGGGCGAGGGTGCTCGGTCTCGTATTTACCCTGACCGCTGCTGGGTTCCTTTTCTTCCTAGCTTTGGGCTTGTTCCGAGTCTTCAGTCCGGTCGAGTTCATCGTCGGCCTGGTGTTCGTGCTCGGTGTGCTCCTTGCGCTGATCGGGGGTATCAGAGCCATCATGGCTGCTCGAAGGGGTGAAAACGGGCCGACGGAAGGAGAAGTTCGTCTTCGCACCCGGGTGTTGGCGGTCATCGGTGCCGCAGCGGTGGTCTCGATCGTCGGGTTCTTCTTCACGAAGGGAGGCGTCAGCGATGCTGAAGCGGCCGGGGCGGTCGCGCTCGAAATGACAAACTTCGAGTTCGAGCCCTCTTCATCATCGGTAGCAGCAGAAGGGAAGCTGTTAATCCACAACTCTGACGCTTTTGTTCACGATTTCACCCTCGATGCTCTCGACATCAAATTGACTGTCGGACCGGGAAGCGAAGCCCTGGTAGACCTGAGTGACGCCGCGCCCGGGACATATGACTACTTCTGCTCACTCCACTCCGACGGGATTGAGGGGATGCGAGGCACGGTTACGATCGAGTCGTAAATAGCCGCTCGGGTTCTCAAAGCCCAGAAGCGGATGTGGGCGATCAATGCCCTGTCTCGGTCGCAATGAGGGGGTCACGGGTCTGGAAGGAGCGAAGCAGCTCCATCGCGGCGGGCGCCTTCGGGCGCGGCGCCTTCCTAATCGACGTCCAGGCGCACACTCTCTGGGTGGAGAAGGCAGACGGTGAGGACAACTTCGCCCCGGCCGGGCCCGACTTCACCTACAAGCGGGAAGGGGGGCAGCTGCTGCTGATCCGCATCCCGGGGATCTAGGGCCACTACGACCTGACCCAAGGAGGCGCTGCACTCGTGGCGCCTCCTTGGTGACGTCGGGGCTAGATTCCCGCAACCCTGATCGGGGAGTGTGTCTCGTCACCGCACAGGCCCGCGGTTGTAGAGCCTTTTCGACCACACATAGCAGACCAGGGTGATCACGACACACCAGGCGACGGAGATCAGGCCGCTGTTGCCGATCGGGGTTCCCATGAGCAGACCTCGCACGGTCTCGATCCAAGGGGTAAACGGTTGGAACTCGGCGAACCAGCCGAGTGCGGGAGGCATCGACTCGGTTGGTACGAACGCGCTGCCGAGGAAGGGCAGCAGTATTAGCGGGGTCGGGAGATTGCTTGCGGACTCGACACTCTTGGCCACCAGACCGCACCCGACCGAAAACCAGGTGACAGCGAAACTGATCATGGCGAGGACTCCGATGGCCGCAATCCATTCGGCCGGGCTCGCATTGGGCCGGAATCCGACGAGCAAGGCGACACCGAGGAGGACCACCAGGCCGAGCATGGTCGAGATCACGTTGCCGAGGACGTGTCCGGTGAGTACCGAGACCCGGGCTATGGCCATGGTCTTGAACCGGGCAATGATGCCTTCGCTCATGTCCATGGCGACCGCTATCGCCGGCCCCTGGGCCGAGAGGGCCACCGCGACCAAGAGGATTCCGGGAACGACGTAATTGACGTACTCGGCGCGACCTCCCAAACCGGTGTCCAGTCCAGCACCGAGGGTGCCACCGAGGACGTAGACGAACAGCAACAGCATGACGATCGGTATCACCACGACCAAGAAGATCGTTACCGGGTAGCGCTGCATGTGTCGGAACTGGCGCCGAAGCATCGTCATCGAGTCGCGCACCGCATAGGAGGTGCTCATGAGGCGGTTTCCTTTTCTGTTTTGGAGTGGCCGGTTAGGGCGAAGAAGACGTCGTCGAGATCAGGGGTGTGCACGGTGAGAGTCTCGACCTCGATCGACAGATGATCGAGTCGGTCGAGTAGGGCTCGGAGCGACTTGACGTCGCCGTCAGTGGGGATCTGGAGGATGAGATTGTCAACGTCATGGCCCACCTCACCGAGGGCGCTCGCCGCCGCCTCGAGCTCCGTTGGATCGTTGAACCGAAGACTGATGTGACCACCGGGGGCGAGCTTCTTGAGCTCGTCAGGGGTGCCTTCGGCAACCAGCTGCCCGCGGTCCAGCACAGCGACCCGGTCGGCGAGCTTGTCTGCCTCTTCCAGGTACTGGGTGGTGAGGAAGATCGTCACCCCGCCGGCCACCAGGTCGCGGATGATCTGCCACATGACCTGGCGGCCGCGAGGATCGAGACCCGCGGTCGGCTCGTCGAGGAAGACGATCCGCGGGGCACCGACCAAGCCCATGGCGAGGTCGAGCCGGCGGCGCATCCCACCGGAGTAGGTCGCAGGCGTCTGTTTGGCAGCCTCGACCAGATCGAACTGAACGAGCAATTCGGCCACCCGCTCACGGCCTTCCAGTCTGCCGAGGTGGTGCAGGTCCGCCATGAGGATCAGGTTCTCTTCGCCGGTGAGATAGTTGTCAATCGCCGCGAACTGTCCGGTGACGCCAAGCACCGTGCGGACAGCGTCGGGATCGGCGTTCAGGTCGTGACCTCCAATCCGCGCCTCGCCGCCGTCGGCGCCGATCAACGTGGACAAGATCTGAACCATCGTGGTCTTGCCGGCGCCATTCGGGCCGAGCAGCGCGAAGATCGTTCCCACAGGCACCTTGAGATCGATGCCGTCGAGTACGACCTTATCGTCGTAGGACTTGTGTAGTCCTCTCGTGAGGATCGCTGCCGGGGCTGAGGCGGTCAATGTCTCCTCCTTGGTTGGCTCAAGAGTCGTCACGAACGGTGGATCACGATGTCGCCGAACGAGGTGCGGGCGCTGATTTCGACCGCCTGCTGCGATGACTCTGGGGCAGCGGCTGACTCCAGGCTGTTGTGCACCCGGCCGAATCGCGTTCTCGCGTCGACCCATGCTGCGGTTCCGGTGCGGATCCCGATGTCCAGACTTCCCATTGATGTTTCGAGCGTGACCGAGCCGTTGGCTATCTCGCCGATCTCAATGCTGCCGTTTGCTGTCTTCGCGGCGACGTCGGCGTGAGCCCGGTCGACGACAATGTCGCCGTTGGACGACTTCACTTGGAGGCGGCCGGTCACTTCGCCGACCCGGGTCTTCCCGCTCTGGTTCTTGATCTCGGCATCGCCATCGATGAGACCAATCCGCATCTCGCCAGCCGTGGTCAGCTCGGCGTGTCCTGTCACCTTGTCGACAGTCACCCGCCCAGCGCCGGTGGCGACGTCGAGCCGCCCGGTCTCGTCGAGCAAGACGTCGCCGGCCCCGTCTTTGATCCGGGTGTCTCCGAGCCGGCCATCGGCTCGAAAATCGGCCAACCCGCCCGTGGCCTCGACATGGGAGCCTTCGGGCAACTCGAGGGTTATCTCCACCGAGCCGTATCTGCCCAGCCCGATGTAGGTGCTCAGCCCGCGAGCCTTTGGGGCCCTCACCAGCAGCCGGCCAGGGGTGAGTTTCACCTGGGTCTGCTCCGCGGCCTCGACGTCGACCCGGCGCGACCGATTGCTGGGATTCACCACCACAACCGTGTCCTTTCGCTCACCAGCTATGAGGTGAACATCACCCACGGCCAGCTCGATGGTCACTGAGATCGGCTCGGGAGTATCGAACACGGTCATCAGCGCACCCAGCCTGTGTAACTCTCGCCTCCGCTGGCGCCGCGGCGTTGCGGATGGCTGTCCGGGCCAAGCGCGGCGGCGGCGGCACGGACCAGCCAGGCGTTGAGCGAGAGCCCTTCCATCCGGGCGGCGTCGTCGATCCGAACCTTGAGGGCATCGGGGAGACGGAGGTTGAGACGCGAGGTGCCCCCCTCTTCCCCCTCCGTCGGGCCAACCGCCGGAGTAGTCGTGCCGCCGAAACCTGACCCTGTCCCTGACGCGAGGTCATCGAACATCTCATCACCGGGCGGGGGAGTGACCACAAAGGCCGGGTCGCCACCCCGAAGGCGTACCTCGACCGCGCCCGGCGCCAATTCACGTGTGATCTCGTCGGCTGCCTCCGACAGCGCGTCGAGTAGGACGAGGCGGGTGGCGGATTCGAGTGGAGCGGTGAGCCGGTCAGCGAGGGCGCGGGCATCGTCACCACCGGCGTCGGCCGCTATCGCCAGTTGATGGCGAAGGGTGTCCACATACAGCGAGAGATTCATCTGAGCCATAATGGCACCATTCGTGTACCAGTCAAGAGCCAAATTTGGCTCAAGTGGCGCGACCGGTCAATTGTCACGCTTTCGCGGCTGCTGAGGGAAAGGGAAGTTCGCCCCTACCCGGCAAACCCCGAGTCGGCTTGCCTGGGTGTTAGAGAGCGGAACAATGGTGCGGTCGTCCAGCCGCGAGCTAATGATGGGCGCGGGCATCTCACAGAGGAGCCCCCGAGCCTCTGGTTGGCTCTCGTTGCTGACTGCCGTGTTACTCGTTTCCGGGTGTGGCACGTCTCAATCGGTCGATTCAGCATCCACTGCCGCGCCGGTCAAGAGCTTGACCACCATCGCGCTCGCCACGACTGCGGGAAGCGGCGAAAGCTGGGATCTGGTCTCCATCGGCGACTCCATTGCAGCCGGATACGGACTCAGCCCAGGCGAGGTCAACACGCCCGAGGAGGCCTTTCCCGGCATATATGCGCGCTCACTGGGCGATGAGCTCGGGATCGAGGTCGAACTGCACTCCTACTTCCCCAGCCAGACCACGAATGACATCCGCACCGTGGCCGAGTGGAACGAGGTGCTGGCCGCCGATGAGGCCCTGAGGTCAGATCTCGAGTCGGCGGAGGTGGTCATGGTGTGGATCGGTTACCACAACGTGGTGCCCGCCTTCCTGTTTGGGTCCTGTGGCTACGAGTGGTCCGACGAGTTAGAAGCATGCTTCAAAGAGGCAACCGCCACCATGCCCGCCGACTTCGACGTGCTTCTCGGCGAGGTCGAGGCCTTGGTCGCCGAGGACACCGTGGTCATGATTGGCAACCAGGCGGTTGCCCCGATGCAAATCGAGCGCTGGGGCTCGGAGCCGTTCTGGCCAGAGATGAAAGCTGTTGCTTTCGATGTGTGGTGGGACGGTATCGAGGCAGCCGCTGCAGCTCACGGGGCGATCATGGTGGACTCCGCCGCGGCTCTCAATGGCCCTGAGGGAGATCAGATACGAGACCCCAAGTTCGTCTTGTCCGACAAGCTGCACATGAGCGCCGTCGGGCAGCGATTCCTCGCCGACCTCTTCCTCGTCGCAGACGGACTTGGAGAATGACCTGACCCCGCACGCTCCCTCCTGGGCAGAGGTCGTTCCTCGGAGTTCAATTCAAAGCTTTGACTGTCCGATAATCTGACGACATGACCCGCCGTCTCTTTTTGTTGGTCGCGTTCGCGCTGGCTGTCGGCGCCTGCACGTCGACCACCATCGGGAGCACGACCACGTCGGTGGCGACCACCACCTCGGCCCCCGAAGACACCACCACCACCACCGAAACGACCACCACCACCACTATCCCCAACGGGCCCCTCCCCGGCACCGAGGAGCTCAGCGACGAGGTGCGAGAGGAAATGGTCAGGCTGGTCGGGGTCACCGAGGAGATTCGTGAGCTGCAATTCCTCGAAATGCCAACCGTCACGGTCGTCACCGCAGAGGAGCTCGAGTCAAGAGTCCGCGCCCAGATCGAGGAGGATGCTGTCGACTTCCCGGCCGATGCCGCCCTCTACAAGCTGCTCGGGCTTCTCGAAGAGGACGTGGATCTGGAGACCATGATCACCGATCTGTACGGCGAGCAGGTGGCCGGCTACTACGACGGCGAAACCAGGGAGTTGGTGGTGCCCATCACCACAGAGGGCTTCAGCGTGGTGCAGCAGGCCACGCTGGTGCACGAGTTGACCCACGCCCTCACCGACCAAAACTTCGATTTCGACCCCATCTTCGAAGCGATGATCGATGAGGAGAGGCTCGACCAAGCCTCCGCCTATCAGGCGCTGATCGAAGGGGATGCCAGTCTTGCCGAGCTGCATTATCTCCAAACTCTGTCCCAGGCGGAGCTGGGCGAGTTCTTCGCCGAGGCCCTTGTGATCGACACCAGCGCCCTCGATGCCGCCCCCCAATTCCTCCAGGACTCCTTGATCTTTCCCTACGACTCGGGCCTGGCCTTCACCCAGGAGCTCTACAACAGTGGTGGTTGGGAGGCGGTCAACGAGGCATACACCACGATGCCAGGGCTTCCAGGTTCCACCGAACAGGTGATCTCTCCCGATGACTTCGAGCGTGACCTACCGGTCGAGGTCCCTTCCGACACGGTGTCGGTCCCGGGGTATGAACTGGAGCGGACATCGGTGTGGGGCGAGCTGGGCTTTCGAATCATGATCGATCAGGTTCTCGGCCAAGACACCGGAGTCGACGCAGCCGACGGGTGGGGCGGTGACTACTACTCGCAATGGTTCGACGGCACCAACGCCGCCTTGCTCCTCGTGTATGAGGGAGACACCAATCGCGACACCGAGGAGCTGCGCCAAGCCCTGGCCGAATACGCTGCCACCGTTTTCGAAGAGGACTATGTCTCGGTCGAGGTCAAAGGCGGGCAGTTGATGTTCATAGCGGCCGATGAGAAGGCCGTGGGTGAACTGATTCACTCCGCGATGGCCAACTGAAACCGCCCTTCCCGGCTGCCCTCGCATCTTCTAGCGTCGTACCCATGACGAGGGTTTGCCTGGTCACCGACGATTGGTCCACCGAGGCTTCCCGGGCCTCGACTTTCATCGAACGGTTTCGAGGTCTGCGAGGGGAGCCCGACGACGCACACCTTCTGTTGGAGACGTCGAGCGTGCACACGTTGGGGATGGCGCGGTCCATCGCCATCGTGATGATCGACCGCGATCTCAGGGTGATCAGAACTCAAGCTCTGATGCCCAACCGGGTCGTTTACGAGCGCACCGCACGTTTCGTTCTCGAACTTCCCAAGGGCAGCGAACTTCCTGCGGTCGGTTCTCGTGTGGAGATCGTCGATGTCTGAACGGGGACGCCTCGTCTTGTGCGCGACTCCAATCGGCAACCTGGGCGATGTGTCAGACCGGTTGCGGGCCACCCTGGCCGACGCCGACGTCATATACGCCGAGGACACCCGCCGTAGCTCGGTGCTCCTCGCCCATATCGGTGTGACCCGGCCGATCCGGTCGTTGTTCGTCGGGAACGAGGAGGTGAGGACGGAGGAGCTGTTGAACTCGGTGCTCGAAGGCAAAACGGTCGCCTTGGTCACCGATGCCGGCATGCCTGGGATCTCGGATCCCGGCGCGGCGGCGGTGCGAAAGGTGAGGGAAGCGGGCCTCCCGGTTTCGCTCATCCCCGGGCCGAGCGCGGTGACCAGTGCCGTCTCGTTGGCCGGGTTCGGCGGAGAACGATTCGTCTTCGAAGGCTTTCTCCCCAGGAAGGGCAGGCAGCGCACCCGGCGGCTCGAGGGCATTGCGGTCGAAGATCGCCCCGTGGTTCTGTTCGTCAGCCCTCATCGTTTCCAGGCCGACCTCGAGGATCTGGCTGCGGCCTGCGGCATGGGCCGCAATGTCGTGGTGACCAGGGAGCTCACCAAACTGCACGAAGAAGTGTGGGTGGGGACGATCGGGGGCGCGGTCGAGGAGTGGTCGCAACGCGCCCCCAAAGGAGAGTTCACCATTGTGCTCGCCCCCGGCGAGCCCGAGCCTTTCTCTGTCGTCGACGCCACGGCACAGGCTCGCTTGCTGGTGTCCGAAGGGTCTTCACCTTCAGATGCGGCCCGGGAGGTGTCCCGGGCGACCGGCATCCCGCGCCGGGAGATCTACGCGGCCCTGCTCGACACTCAGGATCGGAGCTGAGAGCGGCAGGCCGAACAGACACCCCGGCCCTTGAACGCGGTGATCCGGGTGTCCGATCCGCAGAAGGTGCAGGTGTCGGTCATCTTGCGCAGAACGATCGAACCACCCTCCACGGAGATGAACAGATGGTCGCCCTCTCGTATGTTGAACAAGCGACGGGTCTCGGCGGGAATCACGATTCGTCCCAGGTCGTCGATCTTGCGGGCGATTCCAGTTTCCATGCTGACCATTTTCCTCCGCGCTCCGAGCCTACCCCGAGGCCGGTATGCGGTGGCGGGTACCGTCACTGTCCATGGGATGGGTGGACACCCACTGTCATCTGCAGATGGACGGTCGCGCCCCTGCGGGGCTTTTGGCCCGCGCCGCCGATGTCGACTGGGTAGTGGCGCCCGGGGTCGACCTCGAGACCTCGCAGGCAAGTCGGGATCTAGCAGCGGCGTTCCCGGGAAAGGTTTTGGCCTCGGCGGGTCTTCACCCTCACGAGGCAGGTCTTTGGGCCGCACAGGGCGAAGGCATCGTGGCCTTGGCCGCTGAGGCGGCGGCCGTCGGTGAGACAGGTCTCGACTTCTACCGCGATCTCTCCCCGCGGGAAGATCAGATTGTGGCCTTTCGTGAGCAGATCGCCCTCGCCGCAGATGTGGGCAAGCCGATCATCGTCCATTGCCGGGACGCGTTTGCCGAGATCTTTGAGATCATCGAGGAGACGGGCATCGGCCCCAGCTCGGTCATGCATTGCTGGACCGGGGGGCCGCGGTGGACCAAGAGGTTTCTGACCCTCGGCGTCATGTTCTCGTTTGCCGGCCCGGTGGCCTTCGAGACAGGGGACACCGTGCGTCTCGGCGCTCTTGAGGTACCCCCCGAGCGCGCCCTGGTTGAGACCGACACTCCGTTTCTGTCACCACCGCCGCATCGCGGAGAGCCCAATGAGCCGGCATGGGTGGCTCTGGTGGGTGCCGCCCTGGCCGGAGTGTGGGGATCGAGCGTCGAGGAGGTGGCGGCCGTGACGTCGGCCAACGCGACACGGGTGTTCCGGGGATGACTCCGCAGACCCGAACCGAGATCGCCCAGCTCCTGGAACGTCATGGGCTGTCACCGGTGCGTCACCTCGGGCAGAACTTTCTCGCCGACGCCAATATCACCCGCAAGATCGTGGCCGTGGCCGGCATCCAGCCGGGTGACCGGGTTGTGGAAGTGGGAGCCGGGACCGGCACCCTGACCAGGGCTCTCGCCGCCGCCGGCGCCCGGGTCGTCGCCTATGAGATCGACGCCGGTCTCGCTCCCGTTCTGGAGGAGGTGACTCACGGTCTCGACGTGGAGCTCCGCTTCCAGGACATCATGGGTGTCGACCTCTCTGAAGAACTGGATGGCGGATCGTGGATCATGGTGGCCAATCTTCCATACAACGTGGGGACACCGCTGGTGCTGGATGCCTTGAGGACCTTGCCGAGGATCGTTCGGTTCGTCGTCATGGTGCAGCGAGAAGTAGCCGAGCGGTTCGTTGCTTCTCCGGGATCCAAGGATTACGGGCTCCCTTCGGTGATCACCGGGATTCATGCTCCGGCCCGGATTGCATTCCGGGTGCCACCACAGGTGTTCTATCCGGCGCCATCGGTCGACTCGGCCGTGGTGGTAATGGATCGGGTCCCGACACCACCCGATGCGGCCCGCGCCATCGAGCTGGCGGCCGCCGGCTTCAATCAACGGCGCAAGATGTTGCGACGCTCTCTCGCCGGAGCCCTGGAGGATCCGGTCGCCACTCTCGAGGCGGCCGGGATCGACCCCGGGTCGCGGGCCGAGGAATTGGCCCCGGCCGACTATCTGCGGCTTGCCCTGACGTGAGTGTCTTCGAGGCTCCGGCCAAGCTCAACCTGTCCCTTCTCGTGGAACCGCCGAAGTCCGACGGCTATCACCCCATCACCTCGCTGGTGCAGACGATCGAGTGGTGTGATCGGCTGGAGGTCGAAGAAGCGGTGGACGACAACTTCACGGTGGTCGGGGCCGACATCGATCCTGAGGACAACCTGGTGGTGAAGGCGATCGCCGCCGCTCGCCTGGTGAGGCCGCTCCCGCCGCTGAGCATCCGGCTGGAAAAGCGGATTCCAATCGGTGCTGGTCTCGGCGGTGGCAGCTCCGACGCCGCGGCGACGCTGCTCGCAGCATTCTCGTTCGGCGCCTATGACGACGCCGTCCTGACGGAGACCGCCTCGTCACTGGGAGCCGACGTCCCCCTCTTTCTCGTTGGGGGCACGATCTTGATGTCCGGCTATGGCGAGATCATCGAGGCCCAGCCGCATCTCGGCGAGCTGGCGGTGGCGGTGGCGGTCCCGGCATTCTCTCTGTCGACCGCAGATGTCTATCGAAGATGGGACGAATTGGAGGGGCCCACCGGGGAGACCCCGAGCCCGGGGTCGTTGCCCCCCGCCCTGCGAGACGGCATGCCGATCAGAAACGACCTGACACCGGCTGCGATGGATCTGGAGCCGACCCTGGGGGACTTCATCGCCGACCTTCGGGCGATGTGGGGCTCAGCGGTCCTCATGACCGGATCCGGCTCGGCATGCTTCGGGCTCTTTCCGGATCGAGGCGAGGCAGATGATGCGGCGCGGGCAGTGACCGGCCGGTCCCGGGTGGCATTCGGCGCCGATCTCAGGATCCATGGAGTGAGTCGGGTCGAGGAATGAGTCGGGGCGCAGGGGGGCTCAGACAGCTACGTCGCGTCGCTGGAATCCTGCCAAGCCAATCGCCACCAGTAGCACGGCGAGGGAAGTGAGCACCAGCAGAGGCGTCATCGTCAGCTCGGCGGCGGGTAGGGCCGGGATATGGCTGAACGGCGAGAGGTTCAGGCTCCACTGGGGGAACTGGAGAATCCGACCCAACTGGCCGAGGAGGAAGAACGCCACCAGTACCCCCCAAACGGCTTCGCTGAGCTTGGGGGCTAGGCCAAACAGGGCTACCGCGATTCCAACGACAACCCACACCGCCGGGATTTGGATCATGGCGGCCTCGAGCACAACTGGTACCTGGCCAGCAACATCGCCGATGAACGACCCGTAAATGGCGCCTGCGATCACACCGGACAGAGCGAGGATCAAGACCGGGCCGAGCACCGCGAACACCAGATGGCTGCCTGCCCAACGCAGGCGCGGGGTCGTCGTGGCCAAGACCGAGTCCGCTCGCAGACTCTCTTCTTCCACCCTCAGGCGCAGGGCCGAGCGGACCGCATAGGCAGTCGCGATTAGGGCGAGAATGCCCATGGCAGTTGCGAAATACGCCTCGGTGATCCCGGCTTCGCCGCCCAATCGCTCGAATATCTCCGTGAGTTGGGGGTTGTCACCGAGGAACCCACCGACGCTGTCGGCGATGCTTCCATATACGGAGCCGACGAAACAAAGCCCGAGGGTCCAGCCAAATAGCGACGGACGATGCAAACGCCATGCCAGGCCGAGCGGGGAGCTCAGGGACGGCGCGGCCGACGCCGGGCCCGGTCGAGGCTGGACTACTCCGGCCCCCACATCGCGGCGTGCTGCCAACCAATAGGCGCCGAGGGTGGCGAGGAGGGCCAGGCCAACCGAGAGCCCCAATATCGGCCAACGTTCCTCGGCGAAAGGTCGTAGCTGGGTGAACCAGCCAACAGGTGACAGCCATGACAGCCATCCCAATCCACTTGCCGTCCCGCCGTCCCCTGCCAGCCTCAAGAGAAAAGAAGCACCGATCATCGCTATCGCGATTCCCCTGGCTGCCCCGGCTCCCTGCGTGAGTTGGGCCGCCAGCCCGGACAGGCCGGCGAAAACCGCGGTGACGCCGGCGTAACCCAAACCGAATGCGACCGACCCGGGTATGGGTAACCCGAGCCCGATCATCCCGGCGGCGCAGAGGACCCCGAGGACCAGGCCGGCTCCGGCGGTCACGATGAGGCTGGCGGTCAACGGGGCGTTGCGGCCGACGACGGTGGCTCCGAGCAACTCCCGTCTTCCTGTCTCTTCCTCTTCCCTGGTGTGCCTGATCATCGTCAGGGCCGCCATGACCCCAATGAGGACTGATCCGATCACCCCTACCCGCCAGGCAGTCAAGCCACCGATCGATGTGTCATAAACCGGGCCGAGGAAGGCGACTATGGCCGGGTTGGAGGCGATGGTATTGGCGAGGACCTGTCGTTCTATCTCGGAGGGGTACAACCCGATGAAGGCACTGGCGGTGCCCACCGCCAGCAACGCCAGTACCAGGACCCAGACCGAGAGCCGGAATCGATCTCGTCTCGCGATGAGCCGAATCAGATGCCCGGTGCCGACCAGCGTGTTCATGCCTCGACCACGTCCCGGTAGTGACGCATGAAAAGCTCCTCCAGGGTCGGGGGATGGCTCGCGAGACTGACCAGCCCGAGACGCGTGAGATGGGTCATCACCTCGCTTATCTGGTCGGAATCGACCTCGAGCTCGACCCGGTGATCGTTGATGCGCAGGTCATGGACGCCTCGAATCTCAGTCAAACCTGTTGGGTCTGAGGTCACCTGCGCCGAGATCGTGGTCCTGGTGAGATGTCGAAGCTCGTCGAGGGTGCCGCTTTCGACGGTGCGGCCCGCCCTGACGATGCTCACCCGATCACCCAGGGCCTCGACCTCGGCCAGGATGTGGCTCGCAAGGAGCACGGTCCGGCCGTCGTTTTGGCCCTCTCTGATGCAGGCGCGGAACTCGGCTTCCATTAGAGGGTCCAGGCCAGCCGTCGGCTCGTCGAGGATGAGCAACTCGACGTTCGAGGCCAGCGCCGCCACCAACGCAACCTTCTGGCGGTTCCCCTTGGAATAGGTGCGCCCCTTCTTGCGAGGGTCGAGGTCGAAGCGCTCGAGGAGCGCATCTCGTTTTGAGACGTCGAGCCCCCCTCTCATCCGGCCCAGCAGATCGATCACCTCACCACCGGTGAGGTTGGGCCAGAAGGTCACATCACCGGGGACATATGCGAGCCGGCGATGCAGGTCGGTTGCCTCCCGCCACGGGTCGCGGCCAAAGAGGGTGACCTCGCCATCGTCTGCCCGAATCAGACCGAGGAGGATCCGGATCGTCGTCGTTTTTCCCGATCCGTTGGGTCCCAGGAAGCCATGGACCTCACCTTCGGCCACCTCGAGATCGAGCCCGTCGAGCCCGATGGTCTGCCCGTATCGCTTGGTCAAGCCAGAGGTGGAGATGACTGCTGTCATGTACTGGATCGTAGACCTCCCCGGCCGTATGCCTCAGAACGCAATACGCAGATCGCAATGCGCAATACGCAATACGCAATACGCAGATCGCAATACGCAGATCGCAATACGCAGAACGCGAAACGTTATGCGTACTGCGTAGTGCAACCCAGACGCTGATACTCCTGAGCTCCCCTGTAACCTCAACCCTCCCTGATGGGGGGTGGTGTAACCGGTAGCACGGCAGGTTTTGGTCCTGTAAGAGCGGGTTCGAGTCCTGCCCCCCCAGCGTCTCACAACGAGAGGTAGACGTTGTCTCTGCACGTGATCGTCCTCGCCGCCGGGCAGGGGAAGCGGATGATGTCCGACCTGCCCAAAGTGGCTCATATGGCGGCTGGCCGCCCGCTCATCGCCTGGGTCCTGGAAACAGTGTCATCGGTCGATCCGGAGACCACCGTGGTCGTGGTGGGCCATGGCGCCGACGAAGTGGAGCGTGTCCTTCCTGATCACGTCCGGTCTGCCGTCCAGGAAGAGCAATTGGGCACCGGTCACGCCACCCGGGTCGGGATGGCCGCGATCGGGGACATCGACCCGGACGACACCGTGATGGTCCTCTACGGTGATCTGCCACTCCTGACGCCGGGATTGGTCACCGATCTGGCGCAGCGCGGCCAAGGGATCGCCGCCCGGTTGGTGGTGGCCGAGTTCGAGGATGCGACCGGTTACGGCCGGGTGATCCAGGATGGCGGCGGTTTGGTGACCGCGATCGTCGAAGAGCGGGATACCACCGACGAGCAGAGGGCGATCCGGGACATCAATGCCGGGGTCTATTCGTTTCGGGCCGGCGACTTGATCGATGCCTTGGGCCGGATTTCAAGCGACAATGCACAGGGCGAGTATTACCTGACCGATGTGATCGGCATCCTTGCGGGTCGCGGCGAGCGCATCGAGCCGGTGCGGGCCATTCCTGAGGAGGTGGTCGGAATCAACTCTCAAGACCAATTGGCAGAAGCGAGAAGGCTCCTGCAGGCGCGTACCAACCAGAGGCTGATGGAATCGGGTGTCTGGATGCTCGACCCCGAACGCACCTATGTCGACGACACAGTGGTGGTTGAGCCCGGTGCCCGGATCTACCCCGGGGTTCATCTCGAAGGGACCACCACCGTCGGCGCCGGGGCCCGGGTGGGACCCGACGTCTTCGTAGTCGACTCTTCGATAGGGGCCGGCACCACCGTGTGGTATGCGGTGCTCCGCGGTGCTGTGGTCGGCGAGGATTGCGAGGTAGGGCCCTACGCCTCGCTTCGACCGGGGAGCGTTCTGGAGAGGGGGGCGAAGGTGGGGACGTTCGTGGAGACCAAGAACATGACCTTGGGTGAGCAGGCAAAGGCACCCCATCTCAGTTATCTCGGAGACGCTTCGGTGGGGGCGCGCAGCAACATCGGCGCCGGGACTATCACCTGCAACTACGACGGATTCGAGAAGCACTACACCGAGATCGGTGAGGATGTCTTCGTCGGGTCGGACACGATGCTGGTGGCCCCCTTGAAGATCGGAGACGGTGCCATCACCGGGGCCGGCTCGGTCATCACCGAGGACGTCGCCGAGGGTGCCCTGGCCATCGAGCGCACCGAGCAGCAGGAGATCCCCGGCTACGCTCGGCGTCGCGCCGAACGGCAGGCGGACAAGAAGTCGGAGGGCTGAGTTGGACATTGTCTCCCGCAAGCGGATGATGCTCTTCAGTGGCGGGGCCAACCTTCCACTGGCCGAAGAGGTAGCCGAGGTGATGGGTGTCTCACTCGGCGCCTTGGAGCGATCCCGCTTTGCCAATGGTGAGATCTATGTGCGGCCCAATGAGAGTGTCCGCGGCGCGGATTGCTTCGTGATGCAGAGCCACTGCGAGCCCATGAACGACAACATCATGGAGCAACTGATCACCATTGATGCCCTCAACCGGGCGTCGGCGCGACGAATCACTGCTGTCATGCCGTTCTTCGGGTACTCCCGCCAGGACAAGAAGGTCCTGCCGCGCGAGCCGATCACCGCCCGTCTGGTCGGCGATCTGTTCATGACTGCCGGGGCAGACCGACTGGTCTCGGTGGACCTGCACACCGGCCAGCTTCAGGGGTTCATCCACAAGCCCTTCGACCATCTCACCGCGCTCCCGATCATCACGGATTATCTGACGGAGCGGATCGAGGGCCCGACCACGGTGGTCTCCCCGGATGCCGGTGGTGTGAAACGAGCCGAGCGGTACGCGCGGTTCCTCGACGCCTCGGTTGCCTTTGTCTACAAGCGACGTGACCCGGTGGCGCACAACACCTCGGCTGCCCTCGATATGGCGGGCAGCGTGCAAGGCCGCCACGTGGTGATCGTCGATGACATGATCGACACCGCAGGGACCGTGTGTAACGCCGCCGACATGGTGCGAGCCCAGGGGGCGATCAGCGTCCGCATCGCCGCTACCCACGCCATCTTCTCCGAACCTGCGATCGACCGGATCAAGAACACCCACATCGACGAGGTGATCGTCACCAACACGCTGCCGGTGATCCCCGACGCCGAGTCTCTCGACGTCATCCAGGTCCTATCGATTGCGCCCATCCTGGCCGAGACATTGCAGGCGATCTTCATGGACAGCTCGGTGTCCGAGATCTTTCTCGGTGAGAACGCTTAGTTCGGCCGGCCTTCGAGCAGCCGTTTCTACACTCGCAATCCTGTGAGTGCCCGACATCGAGAGCCCCCGAGCCCGGCCCAGGCCCGGTTGCGCACCCTGATCATTGGTCTGGTGGTGGTATTCGCAGTCGGGTTCGTCTTGCTTCGGGTCCTCGGCGAGGGGGATGGGGTGACCGATCCGACCACCCCGCTGGCCGGAGGATCGACCACCACCCAGCCGTCTGAGGGGGCCACAACGACCGTCCCGGGCGGTGCTACTTCGTCGTCGCTCGACGGCTCGACCGGGTCGACCAGCGATCTGGGTGCCCTGCAACAAGTGAAGCTGGAGACGATCGCTCAGGACTTCCGGCAGCCGACTGTGATCACCGCCCCCGCCGGAGACGATCGTCTCTTCGTGGCGCAGAGGGTGGGCGTCATACGAATCCTCGACGCGGGGCGTGAGATGCTCGACCCGGCCTTTCTCGATCTGACCGACCGGGTTCTGGCGGGGGGGATCGAACAAGGCCTTCTCGGCCTTGTTTTCCATCCCGATTATGCGAACAACGGCCGTTTCTTCGTGTACTACACGGACAAGGGGGGCCGACGTCAGCTTTCGGAGTTCGCAGTTTCGACCTCCGATCCGAATCGGGCAACTGCCGAGTCGGAGAAGGTGCTCATCGAGCTGGAACAGCCGCCCAACTCCTCCGACATCAGGCACTACGCCGGTCAGTTGGCGTTCGACCCCGACGGCTATCTCTGGGTCTCGATGGGTGATGGGGCGGATTCCCGGGCCCAGGCACAGGACCCGAATACGTTCTTCGGCAAGGTGCACCGGATCGATGTCGATTCCGGAGACCCTTACGGGATCCCACCGGAGAACCCCTTCGTCGACGGTGGTGGCCTCCCGGAGGTATGGGCCTACGGGTTGCGAAATCCCTGGCGGTTTTCGATCGACCCTGTCGACAGGCTGATCTATATCGGCGATGTCGGTCACGCCGATCAGGAGGAGATCGATGTCCTCCCTATTGACGAGGGTGGGTTCAACCTCGGCTGGTCCGATATGGAGGGCACCCGTTGCTTCCACAAACAGGACTGCGACCCGGCCGACTACACCTCACCGGTGATCACCTACACCCACGAGGACGGCAATTGTTCCGTTACAGGGGGCGCGGTGTACCGGGGCCAGGAGATCCCCGAGCTGGCAGGAACCTACTTCTACAGCGACTGGTGCAACCAATGGATCAAGTCGTTCAAGTATGTGGACGGTCAGGTGACCGAGGAGAGGGATTGGACCGAAGATCTGGGAAAGATCGGGCAGGTCAACAGCTTCGGAATCGGTGGTGACGGCGAGCTCTACCTGGTCACCTATGAGGGTGTCGTCGCCAAGTTCACCGCGGTGCGTTAGTTGGGATCGGGCAGGACTACCGTCTCGCCCGGATAGATGAGATCGGGATCACCCGAGCGAAGCCGGTCTCGATTGTCTTCGATCACCTCGCGCCAATAGGGGGTGATCTCCAGGGAGCTGGGGCTGCGCGAAAGCGTTGCTTCGAGATGATCCGCCGAGATGCTCCACAGATGGTCTCCTTTTTCGACCACCACGGTCCCCGGCATGTTGGTCTCGAGGTCGATGGGGAGATAGGTGGGGGTCGAGGTCGGTTCGGCCATGGCCACACCGCCAAAGGTGAGGCCGACGATTGCAGTCGACACCACCAGGGCACGGTGGGGCATGAGGCTCACATGTCGAACCTATGGCGGTGAACGAGACTCTGGAAGAGGGTTACGATGAATTCACCGAGACGCCAGGAGCCGTGATGAGGGTCCGAATTGGGATCGCCGAAACCGACAAGCTCGTTGAGATCGAGATCGAGGATGTCCCGTCCTTCAAGGCGGAGCTGGAACGGGCGGTTGGCGCCGGCGAACTTGCGTGGTTCACCGACAGCCGGGGGAGGACGGTCGGAGTACCTGCCCGCCAGATTGCCTTTGTCGAAATCGAGGACACCGAGGTTGGTCCTGCGGTCGGTTTCGCTCCTGCGGTCTGAGGTTTTCAGACGGCGCGGCGACGGCGCTCGGCGAGCCAGCGCTTGCGGAGCCGACGACGGTCGTCTTCGGCGTATCCACCCCAGATACCCGACTCCTGGTTGGTTTCGAGGGCGTATTGGAGGCAGTCCTCCTGGGCGCTGCAGGTCGAGCAGATGGCGATCGCAGCATCGATCTGGTCGATCGCCGGGCCTGTGGTGCCGACGGGGAAGAACAGAGTCGGCTCCGAATCCCGGCACGCGGCCAGGTCCCGCCAATCTGTGGTAATGGTTGTTAGCACGAACGTTTCCTTAATTTGTGATCTTTTTCACAAGGATGCTAGCCTTTCTAGAGGCCGCACCAGGGATTTCCGACCCGGAATGTACTGGCCGGGCCTTCATTTGTAAACGAGTTTCTCGCAATGAAACCCAGGTCATCTGTCGTCGGTCATCGGGGCTGGCCCACCCGTTTCCCGGACAACACACTCAGTGGGTTGCTGGCAGCGACCACCGTGGCCGACGCCGTCGAGGTCGACGTTCGGCGTTGTGCCGACGGCAAGCTCGTTCTCTCCCATGACCCCGATTTGGGCGGCTACCCGTTGACAGCCCACGGATGGGATTTTCTCGGCGAGCTGGATCTCGGGGGCGGCCACCACCCCGCCCTTCTCGACGAAGCGCTGGCAGCGATCCCCGACACGCCGGTCTTACTCGAGGTCAAGAACCTCCCATTCCAGCCGGGATACGAGCCCGATCATCGGATCGGTCACGAGACCGCCTCCAGAGCCCGTCCCCGAGATGTCGTAACCTCGTTCGACTGGCCCACTGTCGATGACGTTCACCGTCAATTCCCGGATGTCGCAACCGGTCTGATCGTCGGAGAATGGGGAGACCTGAGTGAGGCGATACAACACTGCTTGGACGTCGGCCATTCCACGGTGGTTCCCGATGTGAGGCTGTTTCTCACCATGGGTAGACATCAACTGGTCGCGAACACTGGCCTCGACGTCTACGTCTGGACGGTGAACGACCTGGGTGAGGCGGCAGAGTTGGCCGCAATCGGTGTCTCGGGCATCATCACGGACGATCCGGGGTTGATTGCCGCCATCCGGGAAAGCCAATGACCATCAAAGAAGAACTCGCCCAAGAATTGAAAGATGCCATGCGGGCCCAGGACGGCCCGCGGCGCGATGTCATCCGCCAGGTAGAGACCGAGGTCGCCGTCGCCCGCAGCCAACCGGGGTTCGAAGGCGAGGTTGACGACGAGCTCTATCTCGACGTGATCGCTTCCTATGTGAAGAAGATGGACAAGGCGCGTGACGAGTACCTGGAGATCGGGGAGCGTGGGGCGGCCATGGCCGACAAGCTCGGGTACGAGGTGGAGTACCTCTCGAGATGGCTGCCGAGCAAGCTCGACGAGGATGCAACCCTGAACCTCGTCAAGGCTGCGATCGCCGAATTGGGGGTGGCGGGCGACGAGAAGGCCGAGGGACGGGTGATGGGACATCTGATGAAAACCCATGGCAAAGATCTGGACGGGGGGCTGGTCAACCGCGTGGTGCGTGAGGAACTGGCATCCGGTTGAGCGTTCCCGACTTCGAGCCGATGCAGGCCACCCGGTGGCCGGTCGCGTTCGATGATCCGGGTTGGTGGTTCGAGGTCAAATGGGATGGGTATCGGGCCATCGTCTCCGCCGAAGGGGGTCGGGTACGGGCTCGCTCCAGACGGGGCCTGGACCTGACCGGGCCGTTCCCCGAGCTGGCGACGCTCCCGATCCCGGATGGAATCGCAGTCGACGGCGAGGTTGTGGCCTTCGACGAGCAGGGCAGGCCTTCGTTCTCGAATCTCCAGAGGAGGACCGGATTCGGCGGACGTGGCACCGGTGCCGGGGTGGGGGTCAATCTCGTGGTGTTCGACCTGCTTTTCGCCGGTGAGAGCCTGACCGGTCTTCCCTACAAGGAGCGGCGCGCCCGGTTGGAAGAGATCGAGCTGCCCGAGCCGATCGTGGTCCCCGAGCCGGTCCCGGAGAAAGGGCTCTCGCTGTTCGAGGCTGCTCAGGCTCAGGGTTTGGAAGGAATCGTCGCCAAGAGGGGCGGCTCTCTCTACCTGCCGGGGCGGAGGTCGCCTGACTGGCGGAAAGTTTCGGTCAAACACCATCTGCGTGCGGTGGTCGGCGGGTACCTGCCGGGGGAGGGGGGGAGGGCCTCGACCTTCGGCGCGATCCTGGTCGGGCTGCATGACGAAGTCGGCTTGCGGTGGATCGCAGCGGTTGGCTCAGGCTTCGACGAGTCGGCGCTCACCGCTTTCTCCGCAGCGCTCCGCCAACTGGAACGCCCTTCCAAACCCTTCTACAACGAGGTGGTGGTCCCCAATCCCCACCCGCCGGTGTGGGTGGAACCGGGAATCGTGGTCGATGTCGAGTTCAAGGAATGGACCCACGACTCCCACCTCAGGGCGCCGGTCTACAAGGGGATCGAGATCGCAGATCCGGAGACCGTCACCTGGGAGGAAGAGGGACCGGGCTAGCCAGCCTTGGCGGTCTTGACCGCTTTGGATTTGGTGGCCTCCACCGAGGCCTTGAGCGCTTCCAGGAGGTCCGTGACCTTGGTCGGCTCCGGCGAGGCCACGGCGACAATCTCCTCCCCGGCGACCTTCTTGGCGGCCAACTCCTCGATCGCCTCTCTGGTGTGGTCGACGTAGGTCGCGGCGTCGAAGGGCTTGGTGAGGTTGTCGATGAGTGACGCGGCCATTTGCACCTCCTCTGGTCGGATCTCGACGTTTGCCTCCAACTCCTCGAATTCGGCGTCGCGCAACTCATCGGGCCAATACATGGTTTCCATCACGATTGTCCCGTCCTTGGCCCGCAAGGTGGCCAGTTGCTGCTTCTCCCGGATCGAGACTTTGGCGATGGCGACCCGGCCCTTGTCGGCGAGGGCTTCAGCGAGAATCCGATAGGCCTTGACCCCGATCTTCTCCGGGATCAGGTAGTAGGAGGACTTGTAGAACATGGGGTCGATCTCGGACTCGTCCACGAATTGGACGACGTCGACCAGCTTGTTGCCGTCGGGATGGGCCGATTCCAACTCCTGGTCGGTAAAGACCACATAGCGGTCCTTCTCGAACTCATAGCCCTTGACGATGTCGTCCCACTCGACCTCTTTGCCGTCGGCTTCGGCCACCCTTCTGTATCGGATTGGGGAGTGGTCGGTTTTGCGGAGTTGTTTGAACTTCGGGGTCTTGTTGTCGGTGGCGGTGTAAAGACCCACCGGGATGGTGACCAAACCGAAGTTGATCGCACCTTTCCAGATTGAGCGAGCCATGACGGGGAGTCTATTTGCTCGGTCCGACAAGAAGTAGGGGGACCCTCTTGTGTGCATTTACCCGCTGTCAGGGTGGGTGGATGCACACAGCCTCTCGGGTGAGGATGTTGTGTGCACCTCTCCACCTCCACCGTGGTCGACTGCACACACGACAGCGCTCCCGGCAGGATTCGAACCTGCGCACCCGGCTCCGGAGGCCGGCGCTCTATCCCCTGAGCTACGGGAGCATCGAAGGGCAATCCTACCGAGAGCACCAGCCCTACCCTCCAGGAGCGTGAAGTACGTCTCGACCAGGAGTGACGCGCCGGACCTGGATTTTCACGGCGTCGTGTTGACCGGCCTGGCGGCGGACGGTGGTTTGTATGTGCCCACCGAGGTCCCGAGCCTGCCCGGTGGCTGGGAGCGGTTGGGCTATGTCGAGGCCGTCACGTCCACGCTGGAACTGTTCGGGGCCACCGAGGCAAGGGATCTGGTCGAGCAGGCCGCCTCACGTTTCCGACACCCGGGGATCGCCCCCATCGTCCGCGTCGGTGATCGACATGTCTTCGAGTTGTTTTGGGGCCCGACCCTCTCCTTCAAGGACCATGCGCTGCAGGTACTGGGCGGGCTCCTCGAAAGGGAGCTCGGGGGACGGGCCGGGGTCATCCTCGGCGCCACTTCGGGTGACACCGGGTCGGCTGCCATCGAGGCGATTCGAGGCCGACCTCACATGCGAATCGTGATGCTCTACCCCGAAGGCATGGTTTCGGACTTCCAACGCCGCCAGATGACGACGGTCGACGACCCGGGCGTGTCGGCCGTGGCGGTGCGGGGGACCTTCGACCAATGTCAGACGCTGGTCAAGGAGGCGTTTCGCTCGAATCGCGATCTGCTGGCCGTCAATTCGATCAACTGGGGGCGGATCGCGGCTCAGGTCGGCTATTACGTGTTCCTCGGATCGACCGTCGGAGAGAGATTCGACGTGGTGGTTCCCACCGGGAACTTCGGCAACGCCTACTCCTGCTGGCTGGCGAAGCAGATGGGGGTGCCCATCGAGACCATCACCATTGCCAACAATGCCAACCGGGGTCTGGCCGATTTGGTCAACACCGGGTCGATGAGTCATGGGCCCGTCGTGGCCACGGTCGCCCCGGCCATGGACATCGGCCTGCCTTCGAACCTGGAGCGGTTCACCGGCGATCCCCGAACCGAGTTCTCCGCCGGTTACGCAAACGACGACGAGATTCGCCGAACCATCTCTGACGTCTACCTGGAGCACGGTTACCTCCTCGACCCGCACACCGCCGCCGCCTGGCATGTCGGGGCGGCCACCCGGACGAGTCTGGCCCAGGTGGTGGTAGCCACCGCGCACCCTGCCAAGTTCTCAGAGACGATCGAGGCGAGCTTGGGTGATGTTCCAGTGGGGCCTGAGGCCCTGGGGGATCTGCTCCAGCTCCCGGAGCGGATCCAGGTGATCGACCCTGACGTTTCAGAACTGGAACCGATGATCCGATAGTTGAAACGAACGCGGCTTTGCGCAATGGCGTCAACTGGCTACGATAACCATCGCTGCCGGCGCCAAGGGACACGGCAACGACCCACTCAACATGCTTCTCTCGAGCATTGCCCCACAGCTAATGCGATGGTGCACATCCCGGTCCAAGTGAGCCCGCCAAGGGACGAATCTCTAAGGATCCAATGACCACACGAGCTCAACTCCAGAGCAAGTCGATCGACGAACTCCGTCAGATTGCGACGGCGGTCGGCATCGAGACCGACGGTCTCCAGAAATCAAAACTGATCAGTGCCCTGGCCGACGCCGGTCAGGTCGCAGAGGACGGCTCCCCTGAGGATGTCGTCGAGATGCCCCAGGTGACCATGCGTCCCGAACGGACCACACAGGATGGTCAGTCCGACCTGGGCGAATCCGAATCAGGCGACGCTGCCGAGTCGGATTCAGTGCCCCGGCCGCAAGGTCGTCAGGAGTTCTCGGATGAGTTCCGTCCCGGTGCCAGCCGTCAGCGACGGCGTCGTCGGGGCGGCAGCCAGCGCGAGGACGAATTCATCCCCGAAGAGGAGCTCGAGGTTCGTGAAGGCCTGCTCGATATCCTGCCTGAGGGTTACGGTTTCCTCCGTGTCACCGGCTATTTGCCCGGTGAAAGCGACGTGTACGTCTCGGCCAACCAGGTCCGAAAGTTCCGCCTCCGCAAAGGTGACATCGTCTCCGGCCCGATCCGGCCCCCGCGCTCCAAAGAGAAATTCCCGGCAGTGGTTCGCATCGACAAGGTCAATGGGGTGACGGCTGACGAGGCCATGAAGCGGCCCAAGTTCGAGTCCTTGACCCCGCTGTTCCCCGATCAGCGTCTCCGGCTCGAGATCGAGTCGAGGCCAAACGGGATCCTGACCCGTATCGTCGATTTGATCGCTCCCATAGGCAAGGGCCAACGCGGGCTGATCGTTTCGCCGCCAAAGGCGGGCAAGACCACGGTCCTCCAGGAGATCGCCCAGGCGATCACCACCAACAACCCCGAGTGCTATCTGATGGTGGTATTGGTCGATGAGCGTCCCGAGGAAGTCACCGACATGCAGCGGTCGGTGAAGGGCGAGGTGATCTATTCCACCTTCGATCGCCCGGCCGAGGAGCACACCCAGGTCGCCGAGCTCGCCCTGGAGCGGGCCAAGCGACTGGTCGAGATGGGGAGCGATGTCGTCATCCTCCTCGACTCGGTCACCCGACTTGCCCGGGCCTACAACCTGGCCATGCCGGCTTCGGGCCGCATCCTCTCCGGTGGTGTCGACTCACAAGCCCTCTACCCGCCGAAGCGTTTCTTTGGTGCGGCGAGGAACATCGAGGAAGGCGGCTCCCTTACCATTCTCGGCACCGCACTGGTGGAGACCGGCTCCAAGATGGACGAGGTCATCTTCGAGGAGTTCAAGGGCACCGGGAACATGGAGCTGCGTCTCGATCGCAAGCTCGCCGACAAGAGGATCTACCCGGCCATCGACATCGAGGCTTCGGGAACAAGGAAGGAAGAGCTTCTGTTCGATCAGACGGAGCTGAGCCAGGTGTGGAAGCTGCGCCGGGTCCTGCTTGCTCTCGAGCCGGGGGCTGCACTCGAGTTGCTCATCGACCGTTTGAAGACCACAAAGAGCAATCCGGAGTTTCTCGCCGAAGTCGCCAAGAACACCGGGAACTGAGACAGGAGCCACCGGTGAGAACCGACATTCATCCCACGTACGACGAGACTCATGTGACGTGCTCGTGTGGCAACACGTTTACAACCAAGAGCACCAAGCCGGGCGAGATGCACGTCGAGCTCTGTAACGAGTGCCATCCGTTCTTCACTGGCAAGCAGAAACTGGTCGACACCGGTGGTCGCGTCGAGCGCTTTCAGAAACGTTACGGAAAGACCACCTTCACCAAGGGATCCGATCAGGCGGGCGGCGACGAACAGGCACAAGCCGCCGTCGCCGAGTGACTCCGAACCCCACATCCCACACTGGGACCTAAGGGGGGTCGCATTTGAGCCCTGATCCTCCCAATCACCCGAAGGTCCCCATCGATCTGGCCAAGACGGTCGGAGGGCAGGCAGTCATCGAAGGCGTGATGATGCGCGCTCCGGGGGCGTGGTCCGTCGCGGTGCGCCAGCCCGATTCGACGATCGTCGCCCGCCGAGACCCACTGGCCCGTCTCGCCGAGCGCAACAGGGCGGCCCGTATCCCGCTGGTGCGGGGAATCCTGGTTCTGTGGGAGTCGGTGACCCTCGGATTCCGGGCCTTGTCCTGGGCGGCCGAAAAGGCCTCGGGCGAGGAGGAGAAGCCACTGACTGGTGCCCAGATCGGATGGACGATGCTGGTCGCCATGGTGGTGTTTGCCGCTCTGTTCATCATTCTTCCAGCACTCGCCGCAGGGGCGCTGGCGGGCGAGTCGGGGCTGTTGTTCAATGTCGTCGAAGGTCTGCTCCGCCTTGGTCTCTTCGTCGGCTACATATGGGCAATCGGACGCTCGGCAGAGATCGGGCGTGTCTTCGAGTATCACGGCGCCGAGCACATGTCCATCCACGCCTACGAGGCCGGCGAGCCCCTCAGTGTCGACTCGGTGCGGCGTTTTCCGCCGGAGCACCCGCGTTGTGGGACCAGCTTCCTTCTGATCGTGGTGCTCGGGTCGATGCTCTTCTTTTCTCTCTTCGGCCGTCCGGGATGGGCATTCCTCATCACGTCGAGGCTTCTGGGGATCCCGTTGATCGCCGGGATCGCCTATGAGTTGCTGCGCTGGTCCGGCACCCGGGGCGGTTGGCAGGCCAAGGCTTTGGCGGCGCCCGGGATCTGGCTCCAGAAGCTGACGACCCGGGTTCCCGACGAATCCCAAATCGAGGTGGCAATCGCGAGCCTGGTGGTTGCCCTCGATGACGAGACCCTTCAGGAGGTCTCCAGCAGGGGTGGCATTCCAGAGGTCGCATACGCGGTGCGCCGCACCGCCACCGATCTCACCCCCACGGAGGGCTGATGGACGCCAACGTCCAGGCACGTCTCGACGAGATCGAGTCGGCATTTGTCGAGACCGAGACGATGCTGTCGCACCCCGAAGTCCACACCGATCTGCCACGACTGGCCGATCTGGGCCGGAGACACGCCGAGTTGCGTGACCTTGTAGCTGACATCCGCCGTTGGCGCGAGGCGTCTGCCGATCTCGCCGAAGCCGAAGAGATGTCTGACGACCCTGACATGGCGCGTCTGGTGGACGAGCTCTCCGAAGAGATCGAAGCTCTCGAGCAACGGATCAGCAAGGCTCTGGTCCCAACTGACCCCAACGACGACAAGGACGTCATCGTCGAGATCCGCTCTGCGGCCGGTGGGGATGAAGCCGCCATCTGGGCGGGCGACCTCTTGAGGATGTATGAGCGCTACGCAGAGAAGCATGGGTTCCGTCTCGAGGCCATGGAGTCGTCGCCGTCCGAGGCCGGTGGTTTCGACAAGGTGACAGTGGCAGTCAAGGGCCGGGGCGCCTACTCGAGGATGAAGTACGAAGCGGGAGTGCATCGGGTGCAGCGGGTCCCGAAAACCGAGTCGCAGGGGAGGGTGCACACCTCGACCGCAACGGTCGCCGTCCTTCCTGAGGTTGAAGAGGTGGAGGTCCACATCGACCCCAATGACGTCAAGGTCGATGTCTACCGCTCGACCGGGCCGGGCGGGCAGTCGGTGAACACCACAGACTCTGCGGTTCGCCTCACCCATCTCCCCACCGGGGAGGTGGTCACCTGTCAGGATGAAAAGAGCCAGCTCCAGAACAAGGAGAAGGCGATGAGAATCCTTCGAGCCCGGCTCTACCAATTGGAGATCAAGCGCCAGCAATCCGAGGTCGCCGGCGCCCGTCGCTCCCAGGTCGGCAGTGGCGGCCGCTCGGAAAAGATCCGGACGTACAACTACAAGGACAACCGGGTCACCGATCACCGCATCGGGCTCACCCTGCGGCGTTTGGACCAGGTCCTTGAGGGCGATCTCGACGAGTTGGTCGATGCCATGGCTGCCGTTCAGCAGGCCACACTGCTCAGCGAAGGAGCATGACCCCCGTTCTAGAGCTCGAGGCCCAAGTTGGCGACCCCCTTGCGCTCCATGTTTCCCCACACCCGGGTCGATTTGCCCCCGATGAGGGCTCGAATCCTCCACGCCACTGTCAGCTGACGAAGCCCTAGATTCTCGATGAAGGCCATGACCACCAGCCGTTTGCTGTCAGCCGGGCCGTTGAAGTATCCGAAAGACTCGTCGAGCAGCAGGGCAAGCAGGGAGTTCATCAGGCCCACACCCAGCGCCAGGCCCAGCATCACGACGAGATTCGTCGCATCGAGCGCTCCGATCAGGAAGGCGACCGGGATCACGAACCAACCTGTGAACTCGATGATCGGCGCCAGGAATTCAAAGAGGAACATGGCGGCCCAGGTGACCATCCCCAACTTGCCGTATTTCGGGTTGAACGTCATCGGCATGAAGTCGTGGACCGCGGTCATCAGCCCGCGATGCCAGCGGATCCTCTGTCTTTTGAGCACCCGGAGCGTGTTGGGCACCTCGGTCCAGATGACCGCCGAAGGCTCGTAAACGATCCGATAGGGGATCTTGTTGTCGATGTGGTGACGATGAAGGCGCATCGTCAGGTCGAGGTCTTCGCCCAGGTGACCGGTGGTGAATCCGCCAACCGCGATGACGGCTGACCGTTTCCAGATCCCAAAGGCGCCGGACACAAGCGGCAGGGCGTTCATTCGCGACCAGGCGGGGCGGGAGGCGAGGAAGGTCCTCACGTACTCGAGAACCTGCATGCGAGGTACCAATCGCCGCGGAACCTCGGAACGAATCAGATGGCCGAGTTGGACGGTGCTTCCATTGAGCGGCCGAATGTTTCCCCCGACGGCGATGATTCGTTGCCGATCCTCGACCACCCTCCTCATCGCCGAGACCAGGCATTTTGCGTCCAAGATGACGTCGGCGTCGGTGCACAACGCATAGGGGTATCGGGCGGCGTTGATACCTGCATTGAGGGCGTCGGCTCGGCCCCCGTTCTCCTTGTCGATCACTGTGATGTCGACCGACCCCCGCCCCCGATAGATGGCGCGCACCGGGGCAGTTGGGATATCGGGGCGATATGGGATTCGAACCCGCTCCAGCTTGAAGCCCTCGATCAGATGTTGCATCGTGTCGTCTGTCGAACCGTCATTGGTGATCACGATCTCGAATCGGGGATAGCCGACTATCGACATCGAGCGAACCGACTCGAGGATCCCTACCGCCTCGTTGTACGCAGGGATCACGATCGATACCGGTGGCGACGTTTGGCTCGACAGCATGTCGGCGACACGCCCAAACCGATTGAGGTGGTGGGTACGCCGCATGACAACTGCCGAGAGCAGGCCGAGGAAGATCAGGTATAGCTGCATGGCGATGAAGTAGGTGACGATCCCGTAACCGACCCACCGCAAGACCTCGAGAACCATCAGGGCACCAACGCATCCTCGATCATGAAGCCCAGGAGCTCCAGGTCGGCCGCGGTGGCCTGCCCCTGCTCCTGACGCTCCCGCGCCTTTCCCAATTCGCCGCAATCAGCGAGAGCTTCTGCTGCCGCATCACGGGCGAACTGGTCATCCGCGTGTAGGGCCTCGTGAAGGATGCCCAGACCCCCGGGTATGCCGGCGAGGGCGCCCGCCGAGTTGCGGCGAACCCACCAGTTCTCATCCTCGAGACCGAGGCGAAGGGCGGGGCTGGCCTGGGGGTCACCTATCTCTCCCAACGAATTGGCGGCCTTGGCCCGAAGCCGCCAGTCGTGATCCTGCATGTAGGCGACCAGCGGCGTCACCGCGAGTGGTCCCCCGACGTAGCCCAGAGCCTCGATGGCGGCGATCTTCAGCTCGGGATTCCGGAACTTGGCCAAGAGATCGCTCAGCGGGGGACCGATGTCACGTTCACCGATCGTGCCCAGCACCCGGATCGCCTCGACCACGGCGGCGTTGTCGTCGTAGTCGTGGTTGACACGCGCATAGGCGAGCAGCGGCCACGCCGCCAAGGCACCGAATCCGACCAGGGTGTCGGCGAACCGGCTCCGAACCCAGGGTGACTCCTTGCCGAACCTCTCGATGATGGCGTCAATGGCGGGCGTGTGTTGCATGCGACCCAACCCGCGTGCGCATTGAATTCGAATCTCGGGCTCGCGATCGCTCAAGAACTCGATCAGGAGCGGGGCCGAGGACTCATCACCCATCTCAGCGAGGGAAACGGCAGCCCGCAGCCGGCGCCCCAACGGGAAGCGGCTGCGGAGGCGAGCCGCCTGTCGTTTCACCAATCCGTATCTGTCGATGATGCCGGCGAGGGTGTCGATCTCGGGACCGGCCACAGTATTGCGGAGATCGATGACGGCATCGAGGAAAGCGCCGTCGCGAGCCACCTCCGGGTCGATGTAATCGGTGTGGAGAGGGAACGCCAGACGTCGGCTCAAGACGCCCAGGTAGATGCTCCGCCTCTGGTCGTGACGTTCCATTCGCCGTCGGTGCACGGTCTTCAGGGTGATCAGCCCGAGAAGGAGGACTGTGTCCACGGCGAAGACGACTCCGACCGCGAAGAATGCGATCCGGGTTCCGTTCATGAGATCTCAAAGACTCCATCGGTAGATGACACCGACGAGTTGACCTGGATGGTCAGTCGGGGAGTCTTTGTCTGATCCTTGCCATCAGCTCTGGAAGCCGGAACGGCTTGCGCACGAAGTCCACGGCGCCGAGGTCGAGGCTGTCGACAATCGTTCTCTCGTCGTCCACTCCCGACAGAATGATCACCGGGATCTGGTAGCCCTCGGCTTGCCACCTGGCAATGACCTCGATCCCGAGCAGACCGGGCATCAGGTGATCGAGTAGGGCGAGATCAATCGAACCTGTCTGGCCCATCTCATAGGCGTCATTGCCGTTGATGGCAACCGCCACCTCATAGCCCGCCTGTGTCAGGGCTGTGACCAGCACCGTTCTCACCGCCTCGGAGTCATCGGCGACCAGGACCCTTTTGGCTTGGCTCATCCTTGTCTCGATGTCATAGCACAACCCTAAGAGAGGGGTGTCACCCGTGCCGATTCTCCCAGGCTGCCGCCGATTCTGCCTCCAATCCCCACGACGAGGATTCAGATGTAAGACTCATGCTGGAGATGGGACTAATCCCCGAACACGAGCGGCGCAGGCTCGAGGCCATCGTCGGCCCCAACCAATCGCTCGAGGAGCTGATAGCCCGACGGGTCTCCGGCGAGCCTCTGCAGTACATAGAGGGCACCGCGGCATTTGCCTCTCTCGAACTTGTCGTTGATGAACGGGTGTTGATACCCAGACCCGAGACGGAGGGTCTCTTCGAGCTGGCGGCTCGCATGGTCCGAGCTCCGGAAGTGATAGTCGACCTGTGCACCGGCTCCGGGGCGCTGGCGTTGGCGTTGAAGAAGGCCTTTCCGGCTGCCGCCGTTTTCGCCACCGACGTCTCGCCCGAAGCGGTCGAGGTCGCCACTCTCAACCGCTTTCGAACCGGGCTCCAGGTGTACATCGCCGAAGGGGATCTCTTCGATCCCCTTCCCGCCGCGATCCTTGGCACGGTCGACCTGATAGTGGCCAATCCCCCCTATGTGGCCGAGGTCGACTTCGCCGACCTACCGCGCGAGGTGCAGAGGGAGCCCAGGACGGCGTTGGTGTCCGGTGCCACCGGTCTCGAAGTCGTCCAGAGGATTGGGGCGGTGGCGGCGCAATGGCTCCGACCGGGTGGCGTCTTCATTTGTGAGATCGGGGATACCCAGGGCGTATCTGCGGCCAGCTCGCTACTGAACCTTCCGGGAGTGGTTCGTCAGGACCTTGTGGGCCGGGACCGCTACCTCGTCGCCGTCAAACCGTGACAATCGAGGCCGCGGTCGAGGCGGTGCGGGCGGGGCAGGTCGTGGGGGTCCCGACAGACACCGTCTACGGGATCGGCGTCGACCCGCTCAACGAGTCTGCGGTGGCCCGTCTTTTCGAGCTGAAGGGACGGCCCGAGCACAAGCCGGTCGGATTGCTGGCGGCCACTGTTGACCAGGCGCGACAGATCGGCGAGATCGAAGGCCGTGCCGAAGAGCTCGCCCTCGCCCATTGGCCCGGTGCCTTGACCTTGGTGGTCACCCCCCTCGTGATCCTGGCGAACTGGGTGGGCGACGCGCAGCGGAGCACCGTGGGGGTGCGGGTGCCGAATCACCCGGTCGCCCTCGAGCTGCTCGAGGCATGCGGGCCGCTGGCTGTCACGTCGGCCAATCGGAGCGGCGGTGTCGAAGCCAGGGATGACGTAGAGGCCAGGTCGACGTTCGGAGACGAGGTTGCCGTCTACCTCCCCGGAACGGCACCGGGTGGCGAAGCCTCGACGGTGGTCGATGCCACCGGGGCTCGGCTCTTGGTGTTACGCCAAGGGCCGGTTCGGGTCTAAGTACCAAGTACCAAATACCAGGTACGAGTAACGATGACTTCGTCATCGTTACTCTCTCCCCATGATCCCAATGGACTCGTTGGAGTCGGTCGATCCTGAAATCGCCTATCTCATTCGCAAGGATGTGGAGCGGCAGAACTCACACATCCATCTGATCGCCTCCGAGAACTTCGCCTCTCCTGCGGTGATGGCAGCCTCCGGCTCGGTGTTCACCAACAAATACGCCGAGGGCTACCCGGGCCGGCGTTATTACGAGGGCTGTCAGGTCGTCGACGAGATGGAGCAGTTGGCGATCGATCGTGCCAAGCAGTTGTTCGGGGCCGAGCACGCCAATGTGCAGTCCCATTCCGGGGCCCAGGCCAACATGGGTGTCTACTTCTCGCTGCTCTCGCCCGGCGACAAGGTGCTGGGGATGCGCCTCGACCAGGGCGGGCATCTCACCCATGGCTCACCGGTCAACTTCTCGGGCCTCTATTACGACTTTGTCGCCTACGGGGTGAATCCGGAGACCGAGTTGATCGACATGGACCAAGTCCATGCACTGGCGCTGGAGCATCGTCCCAAGATCGTCCTCGCCGGATACTCCGCCTACTCCCGAACTCTCGACTACCAGAGCTTTCGGGAGATCGCAGACGACGTGGGTGCCACCTTCATGGTGGACGCGGCCCATTTCATCGGTCTGGTGGCGGGTGGATCCCACCCTTCCCCGGTTCCCCACGCCGACATCGTGACCGGCACCACCCACAAGGCCCTGAGGGGCCCTCGTGGCGGGTTGATCCTGAGTCGTGAAGGCTTCGCCGCAGCCGTCGACAAGGCCGTGTTCCCCAATGTCCAGGGCGGCCCCATCGAGTCCCAGATCGCGGCCAAGGCGGTGTGTTTCCAGGAGGCGCTTCGACCCGAATTCGGGGTCTACACCGACCAGATCGTGGCCAACGCCTCGGCGATGTCCGACGCCATCCAGAAGGATGGTGTTCGGGTGGTCTCGGGGGGAACCGACAACCACCTTTTCCTGATCGACCTGCGCTCCGTCGACGAGGATCTCACCGGCAAGGACGCAGCGAGGATGCTGGACGATGTCGGGATCACCCTCAACTTCAACACGATCCCGTTCGATCCTCGGCCGCCATATCGCGCATCCGGTCTGCGGATCGGGACTCCGGCCATGACCACTCAGGGCATGAAGGAAGCAGAGGCGGCCGAGGTGGCGCATCTGATTGCGAAGGCCCTGCAGGGACGCGAGGACCCGGAGGCGTTGTCAGAGGTGGCAGGGCGGGTGTCGGAGTTGGCGGCGAGTTTCTCACCCTATCCGCACGAGTTCGCGGGTCATGTGTGAGAGCGGGCGTGCGGCCCGCCTTAAACTAGCTTCGATTTGGACTCCTGAATCCTCAGCCATACCCTTTGTGAAGGATTGCACAAGCCACCCGTGAAGCGTCAAACCACGACAAGTCAGATCGCGGCTGCGGTCAACGATGGCTGGATGAACGGCGGCAACTTCGCCGGTTCGATACTCGCCGGGACCCTGGTCGGCTACCTGGCGGACAGATGGCTTGGGACCTGGCCATGGCTCCTCATCGTTGGGATCCTGGTCGGCGCCTACTCGGGCTTCATGAGGATGTGGGTGTACTCAAAGCGGATCGAGGACGAGCTTCGTGACCGTTGACCAGGGATCGGTTGGTGTCGAGAGCGTCATCGCACGACACACGGTGATCAGAAGCCTCTACCTGGCACCCGCCATGATCATCATCTTCGGCCTGCTCCGGGGGTGGGATGGAGCCTGGAGCGCTGCGCTCGGTGTCGCAGTGGTGGTCCTCAACTTTCTCCTATCCGGGGCGATCCTCTCGATTTCGGCAAGGATCAGCCTCCAGGCTTATCATGCCGCCGCTCTGATCGGTTTCTTCCTTCGCCTCGGCCTGTTCGTCGGCGCCGTCTACGTGATCGCCAGCGTGTTGGAAGTCGACCGGCCGGCGTTCGGGATATCGGCGGTGATCGCCTACTTCGCTCTGCTCACGCTGGAGGCAGTTGCGATTTCCCAAGGTAGAGAAAGGGAGTTGAGTTGACCCAGGTGATACTCGCCGCCGAGGTTTGTGACACTGCAAACGAGGTGATTTGTGCCCCGGCCAATGTCAACGACCTCTTTGTGCACGAGGTTTGGTTCACGATCGGCGGGCTCGAAGTCACCCGCTTCACGTTTCTCTGCTTCCTGGCGGCGGCGATCGTGGTCGCCCTTCTCTTCTTCGGTCTCAAGGATCGGCGGATCGTCCCCACCAAGTTCGGGGTCATGGTCGAAGGGCTGGTGTCTTTCGTCAGGGACGGCATAGCCCGGGATGTCATCGGCCCCGAAGGCGGCAAATACGTTCCCTATCTGCTCTCGGTCTTCCTCTTCGTCCTCGTGGGCAACCTCTTCGAGGTGACTCCATTCATCAACTTCCCGATCACTGCGCGTATGGCGATTCCGCTGTTCCTGGCCCTGGTCACCTACTTCATCTTCATGATCGTGGGGTTTGGGAGAAACAGGTTCCAATACCTGATCGCTACTGCCTGGCCGAAGCACGTCCCGATCGGGCTCCGCTGGTTGGTGGGTCTCATCGAGCTGGTATCCGTGTTCTTCCTGCGACCGTTCACGCTTGCGGTGCGGCTCTTCGCCAACATGGTGGCCGGGCATCTCATGCTCACCCTGTTGCTGGGGTCGGGCGTGATCTTCATCGCAGCCATTGGTGACCTCGGAGCCCGGGCCCTGATCGGGATCCCGTGGCTGGCCCTGGGCATCTTCATCTTCGGCTTCGAGATCGTGGTCTCGGTGCTACAGGCCTACATCTTCACGTTGCTGTCCGCTGTCTATATCGAATCGTCGATCCACTTCGAGCACTAAGGAGAAACAATGGAAGGCAATATCGAGGGTCTTAGTAGCGCCATCGCCCTGGTCGGGTATGGCCTGGCTGCCATCGGGCCGGGGATCGGGATCGGCATCGTGGCCGGCAACGCCATCACCGCGATGGCCCGTCAGCCCGAGATGCAGGGGACGATTCGAACCACGATGTTTCTGGGTATCGCATTCACCGAGGCGTTGGCCCTCATCGGCTTCGTCCTCTTCTTCATCGCCTAGGTGACGAGTATGCATTTGTTGACCGCCGTTACCGTCCTCGCCGCCGAGGAGGAGGCGAGCTCGGGTATCGACCTGGTCCTACCCGCAACCGCAGAGCTGGTGGCCGGGATCCTGGCGTTTGGCATCGTTTTCTTTGTGGTGTGGAAGTGGGCGTTGCCCACCATCAACCAGACCCTCGAAGCGCGCCAGGGGGCCATCACCGGCCAGCTCTCCGAGGCCGAGAAGGCGAAGGCCGAGGCCGAGAGCCTGCTCGCCGACTACAGGGCGCAGCTTGCCGAGGCGAAATCCGAGGGGAACCGCATCGTCGAAGAGGCGCGGGTATCCGGTGACCAGATGAAGGCCGAGATCATCGCCAAGGCCAACGACGACGCCAGCCAGCTGATCGCCAAGGCACGTGCCGAGGCCGAATCCGAGAGAAGCCGGGCGTTGGCCGAGGCTCGTCATGAGGTGGGAGCGCTATCGGTCGAGCTCGCCGGGAAGATCGTCGGAGAGTCCCTCGATGCCAAGGCTCACAAGGGGCTGGTCGAGAGGTATCTGGCCGATCTGGAGAAGATGTAATTGGACGACCGGATCGTCGGCTACGCCAACGGCATCCTCGAGCTCGCCCGAGCCGAGGGCGAAGTCGAGCGCGTGGAAGATGAGCTGTTCAACATCTCCCAGGCTCTCGACAAGTCTGCCGAGCTTCGCTCGACCTTGACCGACCCTCAGCTTCCCGTCGAGCGCAAGCAGGCCGTGATCGCGGAGTTGTTGGGGAGCCGGGCTTCTTCGCTAACCGTGGGCCTGATCCAGCTCATCATCAGCCAGGGCCGGGTTTCCGAACTGCCAGACATCGCCAGGGCACTCGTCGAGCAAGCCGCCGCGACGCGATCCAAAGCCCTGGCCGAGGTCCGATCTGCGATCCCGCTCGACGACGCCACCATCGAGCGTCTGGCCGCGGCACTGAGCAAGGCGACAGGCAAGAGCGTCGAGGTCAAGGTGATCGTCGACGAGTCGGTTATCGGCGGGATCGTTGCCCGGGTCGGCGACACCGTCATCGACGGTTCGATTGCCCGCCGTGTCGATTCCCTGCGCCAGGCCCTGAATACCCGCTGAGGAGACGTATGCCCGACCTGACCATCACCGCCGAACAGATCACCGAGACGCTGCGAACACAGCTCGAGAGCTGGTCCCCCGAGGTGGGCAAGGAGACCGTTGGTTACGTGACTTCGATCGCCGACGGTGTGGCCAGGGTCGAAGGGCTTCCCAGTGTCATGGCGTCGGAGCTCCTCGAGTTCCCCGGAGGCCTGCAAGGAGTCACGCTCAACATCGACGAGGACGACCTCGGAGTCGTCCTCCTCGGTGAAGCCAGCCACATCCAACAAGGTGACCCCGTCAAGCAGACCGGGACCCTGCTCTCAGTCCCGGTCGGAGACGCCCTGTTGGGGAGGGTCATCGATTCGCTCGGTAACCCGCTCGACGGCAAGGGCCCGGTCCACACCACGGAACGCCGGCTGCTCGAGACCCAGGCACCTTCAGTGGTTCAGCGCCAGCCAGTGAACCAGCCTCTGCAGACCGGGATCAAGGCCATCGACTCGATGACTCCCATCGGGCGGGGCCAGCGTCAGTTGATCATCGGCGACCGGCAGACCGGCAAGACCGCCATCCTGGTCGACACAGTCATCAATCAGAAGGTGAATCAGGGGACGCCCGACGCGGTGAAGTGCATCTATGTCGCCATCGGCCAGAAAGCATCGACCGTGGCCGAGGTTGTCGCCACCCTCGAAGCGGCCGGCGCCATGGAGTACACCGTGGTGGTTCACGCCGCGGCTTCGGCTGCCCCGGCCCTGCAGATGTATGCCCCGTACGCCGGCTCGGCCATAGGCCAACATTGGATGTACGACGGTCAGCACGCGTTGGTGGTGTTCGACGACCTGTCCAAGCAGGCTGTGGCATACCGGGAGATCTCATTGCTGCTGCGGCGGCCACCGGGTCGTGAAGCGTATCCCGGAGACGTGTTCTATCTCCACAGTCGCTTGCTGGAGCGGTGCGCCAAGCTCTCCGACGAGTTGGGGGGCGGTTCTCTCACCGGGCTCCCGGTCATCGAAACCAAGGCGAACGACATCTCCGCCTACATCCCGACCAACGTGATCTCGATCACTGACGGGCAGTGCTATCTCCAATCCGATCTCTTCTATCAGGGGATTCGGCCCGCTCTCGACGCCGGCATCTCGGTGTCCAGGGTTGGTGGGGCGGCCCAGATCAGCGCCATGAAGAAGATCGCCGGGCCGCTGCGCCTCAACCTCGCCCAATTCCGCGAACTGGCGGCGTTCGCCGAGTTCGGCTCGGAGCTCGACGCCGTCTCCCTGGCCCAGCTCGAGCGTGGGCGGCGGGTTGTCGAAGTCTTGAAGCAGCCACAGTTCTCGCCGGTCCCCGTCGAGGAACAGGTGCTGGCAATCTACGCGGTCACCGAGGGCCACATGGATGACGTCGCACTTCGGGATGTCGGCCGCTTCGAATCGGGGTTGCGGGAGTTCTTCAGGGCTCGTCATAGCCATCTTCTGGGGACCATCGCCGACACCGGGAAGATGCCCGACGTGGCGGACATGGATGGCGCCATCGTCGCCTTCAAGGAGACCTTTGAGGGCTCCGTTGTCGAGGAATGACGGCTAGATGGCAGGCGCCCAGCTCCGTGACACCAGACGCCGCATCCGCGGCATCGAGTCGACCAAGAAGATCACACGCGCCATGGAGCTGATCGCGGCCAGCCGGATTCCGAAGGCGATGGCCCGGGTCCATGGATCAAAGCCCTACACCGAGAAGCTGATCGAGGTCATCGAGAACGTTGGCGCAGCGCAACCCGGCGCATCGCATCGGCTGCTGGAGCGTCGCGATGTGCGGACCGTCGGCCTTCTGATTGTCACTTCCGATCGAGGCCTGGCAGGGGCCTATGCCTCCAACGTCATCCGGCTCGCCGAGCACCGCATCTTCGAGTTGCAGAAGGAGGGCAAGGACGTCGTTCTTTACACCGTGGGGAAGAAGGCCCAGAGCTACTTCCGCTATCGCGGCTATCGGATCGAGCAGGCCTATCTGGGGGTGACCGACACCCCGGGATATGGCGACGCCCGTGCCATCGCCTCGAGGGTCATGGATTCTTACGCCGAACACCACATCGACGCCCTGGAGACCTTCTTCACAAGCTTCAGGTCGGCGATGACCCAGGTCCCGATGCGTCGGGACCTGCTCCCGATCACCCCACCGCAACGGGAAGAGGGTGCAGAGGCGGGGCGTGTGTCCTATCAATTCGAGCCATCGCCTGAGGAAATACTGGGCCGGCTGCTTCCCAGGTACGTCGAGGCGACCATCTTCAATATGTTGCTCGAGGCGTCGGCATCCGAACACAGCGCCCGGCGTCGGGCGATGAAGGCCGCAACTGACAACGCCGAGGAATTGATCCGCGTGCTCAGCGTTCAGGCGAACCGGGCGCGACAGGCCGAGATCACCACCGCCATCACCGAGATCGTTGGTGGCGCCGAAGCGCTGAAAGAAGGCTAAACCCAGAAATGAACCAAGAATCGAACGGAGTGGACCATGAGTGACACCTTGAGTGTTGGCAGGATCGTCAAAGTGGCCGGGCCGGTGGTCGACGCCGAGTTCCCGCCCGACGGCCTGCCCGAGATCCTTCACGCCGTCGAGATCGACTTCAGCATCGGTGAGGAGAGGCACACCGTGCTCGCCGAGGTCGCCCAACACCTGGGTGGGGGCAAGGTGCGAGCGATCGCACTGGCCCCGACTGACGGGATGACCCGTGGCGCAGAAGTGCGCAACACCGGGGGCCCGATCACAGTCCCGGTTGGCGACCAGACCTTGGGCCATATCTTCAACGTTTGGGGTGACTCGCTCGACGCCCCGGATCAGGACTTCTCCGAGCCGCGCTGGCCGATTCACCGGACCCCCCCGGCGTTCGAGGATGTAGAGCCACAGAAGACAGTGTTCGAAACCGGGATCAAAGTCCTCGACCTGATCAGCCCCTACCTTCAAGGCGGGAAGATCGGGTTATTCGGCGGTGCCGGGGTCGGCAAGACCGTCCTCATCCAAGAGATGATCAACCGGGTGGCCACCCAACACGGTGGGGTCTCGGTGTTCGCCGGAGTAGGGGAGCGGACCCGGGAGGGCAACGATCTGTATCTGGAGATGCAGGACTCGGGTGTCATCGAAAAGGCGGCACTCGTGTTCGGGCAGATGGACGAGCCGCCGGGAGTTCGGCTCCGGGTTGCCCTCTCCGCGCTGACCATTGCCGAGTACTTCCGTGACGTGCAGCGTCAGGATGTGCTGTTGTTCATCGACAACATCTTCCGTTTCACCCAGGCGGGCTCGGAGGTCTCCACCCTTCTCGGCCGGATGCCCTCGGAGGTGGGGTATCAGCCCAACCTCGCCGACGAGATGGGTTTCCTCCAGGAGCGGATCACCTCTTTGAAGGGCCGGTCGATCACCTCGCTGCAGGCGATCTACGTGCCGGCCGACGACATCACCGACCCGGCGCCTCACACCGCCTTCGCCCACCTCGACGCCACAACGGTCCTGTCCCGTCCCTTGACCGCGCTGGGCATCTACCCGGCGGTGGATCCGCTCGACTCGTCCAGTCGTGCCCTCGATCCCCTGATAGTGGGGCCGGACCACTATTTCGTCGCCACCGAGTCCCAGCGCATCCTCCAGCGCTACAAGGACCTCCAGGACATCATCGCCATCCTTGGCATCGACGAGCTCTCCGAAGAGGACAAGCTGGTCGTGGCTCGGGCCCGGCGAATCCAGAGGTTCTTCGCCCAACCCTTGTTCGTGGCCGAGCAATTCACGGGGCAGGCCGGGATCTACACCCCGATCGAGGAGACGATCGCTTCGTTCAGAGCGGTGATCGACGGTGAGATGGACCAGTACCCGGAGCAGGCTTTCTATATGGTCGGAGGCCGGGAGGATGTGGAGCGCCGGGCCGCCGAGCTGTCCAAGGGCGCGGCGGCGTAATGGTGCCGTTTTCCGTTTTCCGTTCTCCGTGTTCCGCTTGCTGTTCGTACTCAGAGAGGATTGCGGATCACAGATGACGGATTACGGATCACGGACTACGGATGACGGATTACCGATGACGGCTGGAACCGTGAGGTCCTCCATTGGCTAACAGCTTTCAAGTCGACGTGGTTTCACCGGAGGCGACGGTGTGGAGTGGCCAGGCCACGATCGTCATCGCCAAGACTCCGGATGGTGAGCTGGGGATCATGGCCAATCATGAGCCGCTGATGGGGTCCTTGGTCACCGGCCCGGTGGTGATCGAGTCGGTCGACGGCACCCGGACGACCATCGGCGTCCACGGGGGGTTCCTCCAGGTCCTGAACAACCAGGCGACATTGATCACCGATCGCGCCGAAGTCGCCGAGGGTGGACGCGAGGAGGGCCGGGAAGTGGCCGAGAGACTGGCAGCCGAAGTGGTTTCCTGAGACCCCGGTGTCAGGGCCGGCTCAACCCACGTGCAAAATCCACCACCGCTTTGGGAAAACCGTCCCCAACCGCGGCGGCGATGACCGGGAAGAAGATGGTCGAGAGGGCACTGACGCTGTCCATGCGTAGATTCACCTCGACCCGGGTGCCCGGGTCAGCGGCGCCGAGGATGACGACGATCCGCCCCCGAACCTCTGAGGTCTCGATGTCCCAGGCCATCATCTTCTCCGGCTCCCGGCCCGCCGGGGTGGCGCTACCGAGGTATCTCCTCCCGGCCGCCTCACTCTCGAACGAAAACCCCTGTAGCTGGCCCTCGGGATCGATCACCGAGTCGACGATGCGATCGACTCCGGGGATGGACTCCCAGCTCTTCGGGTCGTTCAATGCACCCCATACGCTGGCAATCCGGGCTTGGGCGATCGCTGATTGCTGGAACGTCTTGCCTGGCACGGCGGCAAACTAACGCGCCGTGGTGGGATTGGCTGCGCATGAGCAGAGGCCCGGTCTCCGCGACCGGGCCTCTCTCTTCTCTCAACCCGGAGGTTTAAACCGCTCCGCCGGCGTTCAGAGTCGCTATGTCGTCATCAGAAAGCGGATTGTAGAAAAGGGCGAGATTCACCGCCCAGATGCCATGCCAGAGGAAGATGGCGACGATGCCCTTCCAGGTGTCGAAGTTCCACGCAGCGAACCCGAGGTCGAACTCATCGAACAAGACCGGCACCCACCACAGGCCGCTGATCAGGGCGAGCACCGCACCCCAGGCCAGGGCCTTCGCCATGTTGCTCTTCCACTTGAGCATCGGCTGGACCACGATCGCATAGATCATCGCCCACACCACCCCGGTGAAGAGGTGGGCGGTCCACCCAAAGAGCAAGCGGATTGGCAGCGGCACGCCGAACACAGCGAAATCCGCTGCCCCCATCTCGGGGCGAAACAGCAGGTAGCCGTTGAATGTCGGGAAGTCGAGGTCCTTGAGACCGATCCCGTGGAACCAGTAGCCCATGACGGTGGCGATATGGGTGGCCAGGATCCCTGCCACCAGTGCCATCGCCAGGGGCCGGGTGGTGGCCATCACTCGCCATCGGTTCGCTGAGCCGTACATCATGTTGCTCGTAGCCATCGTGCCTCCCTATGGTTGGTCGTCTGTGCGCATGCCGTCCAGCTGTACGAAAAGCGTACACAGATGAGGTCGAGGGCGACGGGCAGATGTGCTATCGCTTGGTCCCGGCGGGGGGGACGCCCAGTCTGGGCGCCGCACACTTCACTCCTCTTCCTCAGACCCGTCCACTAGCAGAGTCGCCTGGGCCTCGATCTCGAGCTCCACCGTCTTGGAGACGAGCCACCCGCCCGTCTCGAGAGCTACGTTCCACGACACATTCCAATCTTCCCGAGCCAACTCGGTTTGCGCCCGGAACATGGCCCGTTCCCCACCCCACGGATAGGGGACGTTCCCCTCGTAGGTGAAGTCGAGGGTCACCGGATGGGTCACCCCGCGAATCGTCAGGTCCCCGGTGAGGGTCATCGCCTTCAAGTCGACCGCGGTGCTGTGGAAGGTGATCTTGGGATGAGCCTCCAGCTCGAGGAAGTCGGCCGACTTGAGGTGGGCGTCGCGATCGGCAACTTCGGTGGTCAGAGATGATGCTTCGATCTCGAGCTCCACGGATGATTCCTCGAGTCGTTCAGCGATGTGGATTGCGCCCTCGAACTCGTTGAACCTTCCCCTGACTTTGGTGAACACCATGTGTCGAGCGACAAACCCAAGAACGGTGTGGTCGTGATCGAACACCCACTTGCCCGCAACGGGCACCTCACGCCCGTCGACGATTCTGGTGGAGGCCATGTTTTCCCGTCCTTTCAAGAGGTCGCCCTGGCACCTATTCCAGGCATCTACTCACAAACCTACCGATCGGGCCCTCACCGCGCCGCCTCGAGCTGACGCCTATCGGGGGGTCGATTAGCCTTGTTGCCTACAGCCCGATCCGATGCTAAGTTCGGATTCCGCACGTTTGTGCGGTATTTGAACATTGCCGGGTCATGAGCACGGAGGTGCGCCTTTGTACGAGACCAAGTTCGCATCGCTCGAGAGCTACACCAAAGGTGGCATCGAGATCGTCGATGACGACCCCAAGCATTACGCCTTCTCCAATGTGTTCGAGGTGGCAAAGATGTCCCAACCCTATGAAAAGGTCGTGGTTGGGATGAACCGGCAATACACCCTGGAGGCGATCCGGGCCGAGGGCACCTCGGAATGGCGAACCGCTCCCCACGACGAATTCGCACTGGTCATGGACGGCGAAGTTCTCGTCCGCTTGATGAAGCTGGACGACCCCCGCAGTTTCCACGATCCCGACGACGGGGGCTCGGTGCGTGTCGAGGGCGACCCGGCCGGGACCGCGATGGGGGTGATCAAGGCGAAGCGGGGCCACATGGCCTTGATCCCTGCCGACTGTGCCTATCAATTCCACGCCGACAAGCCCGGGGTCGTCCTGCTACAGACGATCAAGGGCCCCGACAGCCTGGAACGTTGGGCGGACATCTGCATTACGACGGTCTGAGTGACCTGAAAGGAGAATGACGATGACAATGCTTCAGGAAACCCCGACCGTGCTCGCCACCGAGGAGAACGAGCAGGGATACCGAGAGTTCTCGCTGGGTGAGTTCCACTTCCGGCGGGACGAGTACTTCGTCTACATCACTTGGCCCACCGGCTCGCACGTGCTCTCGGCCGATGCCTTCCTCCGTGCGCTCCAGCGGGATGTGGCATGGGCGTTCTTCTACGGGATCGTGAACTTCGACGGTGTCCTGGGGACGGTGAACCACTACGGGACTGTCGATCTGTTTGCCGGTCGCTACAACGACTCATACCGGAAGGCCGAGCTCGACCACGTCGAGAACTTCCCCACCCCACAGATCAAGACCACCTTCGAGCACATGCTCGACGATTGGACGAACCAGACCTTCGATCCATTCGCGGCTCCCCGTGAGACCGGGTCTGCCTTCGGTGTCAAGAACGGCGATAACAAGAGCGCCATTACCCGGCATCGGGTAGCCGCCAAGCGGATGGTGGGTTGCTCGGATGATGAGCCCATTCGCTCCGATGACACCGGTCACCTGATCAACGAGCACTTCATCGATATCTCCCAGGATGAGCCGGAGATCATCGCCGAGCCCGGGTTCGAGGACGAGGTGAAGGCCTTCAGCCTCTATACCTACCTGTCGCGTTCGGACGTGACCTGGAACCCTTCTGTTGTCTCGGTTTGCAAGGACAGTCTCTTCTGCCCGACGACAGAGGAGTACATCCTTCCGATCATCCACGGCAACGACCGGGTTGAGTGGTTCGTCCAGCTGTCTGACGAGATCCGTTGGGATGTCGCGGACCGGGAAACCGGGGCGATTCGTGCCAAGGTGGTCATGCGCTCAGGCGACGTTGCTGCCATGCCCGCCGACATCAGGCATCAGGGCTACTCGCGCAAGCGGTCGATGCTCTTGGTCTGGGAAAACGCCGACGCGGAGCTTCCCGAGCTGATCGCCACCGGTCAGACTCCGACCTATCCAGCTGAGTTCTGAACCGAACCGGAGGGAATGAGTTGGAGGATCGCCTCTACATCGGGGGAGGCTTCGTCCCGTCCATCGGGAACGGCGTCATCGAGGTCTACAACCCTCATGACGGCACCAAGCTGGCCGATGTGGCCGAGGCCCGAGCCGAGGATGTGGATCGCGCGGTGCAGGCTGCGGGTGAGGCCTTTCCCGGATGGGCTGCGATGGCGGCGATGGATCGAGGTCGTTTGCTGCTTCGATTGGCCGATGCCATCGAGGCCAGTGTCGAAGATCTGGCCCGACTCGAATCGCTGGACAGCGGTCATCCGATCAGGGACACGACGGTCCTCGACGTCCCGCGGACCGCAGCCACCTTCCGCTACTTCGGCGGGATGGCAGACAAGTTTCAGGGCTCGATCCCACCGGTCGAGGCCGGGTTCCTGAACCACGTCTATCGACAGCCCCTGGGGGTCGTCGGCCAAATCGTCCCCTGGAACTTCCCTCTGATGTTCACTAGTTGGAAGCTGGGGCCCGCTCTCGCCGCCGGGAACACCGTCGTTTTCAAACCTGCCGAGTTGACACCGTTGTCCTCGCTCCGTGTCGCCCAGTTGATCGACGAGGTGGGTTTCCCACCTGGCGTGGTGAATGTGGTGCCTGGCTATGGGCACACTGCCGGAGCCCGTATCGCCGAGCACCCCGATATCGCCAAGGTTTCGTTCACCGGGTCCACCGTCACCGGCCGTCGGCTGGTTGAGGCCTCAGCGGGAAACCTCAAACGGCTCCAACTCGAGTTAGGTGGCAAAGGGGCCAACATCGTCTTCGACGACGCCGACCTCGATGCCGCCCTTCAAGGCTCTGCCTTTGCGATCTATCACAACCAGGGCCAAGCGTGTATCGCCGGGTCAAGGCTGCTGCTCCATGAGGCGATCGCCGGCGAGTTCGTCAGCCGATTCGTCGCCCTGACGGAGTCGATTCGGCTGGGTGACCCCCTGGATCGGTCGACCGAGATGGGGCCCCTCACCTCCCCCGAGCACCGTGACCGGGTTCTCAACTACGTCAAGGTGGCCGTTGACGAAGGTGGTGAGATCCTGACTGGCGGCGGTGTCCCTGAGGGCGCCGAGTTCGCTGCCGGTTGCTATGTGCAGCCGACCGTGGTTCGCGCCAACCCGGAGGACCGCGTCTGTCGCGAGGAGGTGTTCGGGCCCTTCGTCACCGTCACCACCTTCTCGTCCGAGGCGGAGGCGATCGCCATCGCCAACGACGTCGAGTACGGGTTGGGCGGGGGGCTATGGACCCGTGACCTGAGCCGGGCTCACCGGGTGGCTGGCGCCCTGCGGACCGGGATGGTTTGGGTCAATTGCTACAAGCGGGTCAACCCCGGTTCACCTTTCGGTGGCGTCGGCGCCTCGGGCTATGGGCGGGAGATGGGCTTCGAGGCGATGCATGAGAACACCGAGGCCAAGTCGGTCTGGATCAACGTGTCCGGCGGCCAGCCGGCCTGGTATGAGGGGTCCTGACTTTGGCTGAGTTCGCCAGCCTGCATGACGCGATTCACGAACTGGTGCCGGACGGCGCCACCGTGGCCATGGAAGGATTCACCCATCTCATCCCCTTCGCTGCCGGCCATGAGATGATCCGCCAGGAAAAGAAAGATCTGACACTGGTGCGGATGACTCCAGACGTCATCTATGACCAGATGATCGGAGTGGGCTCGGCTCGCAAACTGGTGTTCTCTTGGGGTGGCAACCCCGGTGTCGGCTCGCTCCACAGGTTCCGTGACGCCGTAGAGCATGGGTATCCGGCTCCCCTCGAGTTGGAAGAGCACAGTCATGCCGGGATGGCGGCCCGCTACGCGGCGGGGGCTTCGGGCCTCCCCTTTGCCGTCTTGCGAGCGTACGTCGGGTCGGACCTGGTCAAACACACGGAGGTGGCGTCGATTCACTGCCCATTCACGGGGGAGGAACTTGCCGCGGTGCCGGCCCTCAACTCTGATGTGACGGTGATCCACGCCCAGCAGGCCGACCGTGAGGGCAACATCGGGATGTGGGGGATCACAGGTGTGCAACGCGAGGCGGTGCTCGGGGCAAAGACATCGATCGTCACGGTTGAGGAGATCGTCGACGAGTTGTCCCCCCGCGGGCCGAACGTCGTGGTGCTGCCTGCATGGACGATCTCGGCGGTGGCCTGCGTTCCGCTGGGATCGCATCCGTCTTACTCCATGGGCTATTCAACCCGGGACAATGCCTTCTACACCGAGTGGGACCTGATCTCACGCGACCGCGACGTGTTTGCCGGCTGGATCCAGAAATACGTGATCGAGACCGAGCATCACGCCGGTTATCTGGCCGCGATCAGCGCCCAGCCATCAGGGAAGGGGGCACTCGGTGGTTGACCTGCTCAATCACGATCTGACCTACACGGCCGACGAGATGATGACCGTCACCGCCTCGCGGAAACTGAGCGACGGTCAGGTCTGCTTCGTGGGAATCGGCCTCCCCAGCGAGGCGGCCAATCTGGCTCGCCTCTCCCACGCCCCCAAGGTAGTGCTGATCTACGAGTCGGGCACCATCGGGACCAAGCCCGAGATCCTCCCCCTCTCCATAGGTGACGGGGAACTAGCCGAGCGGGCCGACCTGGTGGTCAGCGTGCCCGAGGTGTTTGCCTACTGGCTCCAGGCCGGGCGCATCGATGTCGGTTTTCTCTCTGCAGCCCAGATCGACCGATTCGGCAATCTGAACAGCACCGTCGTCGGTGGCTATGAGGATCCCAAGGTCCGCCTTCCCGGCGCCGGGGGAGCGCCAGAGATCATGTCGTCAGCCGGCTCCGTCATCGTGATGCTCAGGCACACCGAACGGGCATTCGTGCCTTCGGTCGATTTCGTGACCTCGGTCGGGTTCGGGCGCCATGGCGAGGGGCGGACCGGGCACGTCGGCGCCGGGCCGACGGTGATCATTACCGACCTGGGCGTCCTCGAGCCCGACCCCAACACCCATGAACTGACTCTGGTGGCGACCCACCCTGGGGTCGAGGTGGGCGAAGTCTTGAGTCACACCGGATGGGACCTCCTGGTGGCCGACCAGGTCGTCACCACCCAGCCCCCCACTGCAGAGGAACTGATGATTCTCCGCGACCTGATCGCCCGCACCAAGGAGGCTCATTCGAGGTGAGACCCTTCACCTATCAGGTCTTGCCGGCGCGGGTTGTATTCGGCTTTGGAACGCTCGCCCGCCTGCCCGACGAGCTCGATGCCCTTGGGGCGGGGCGGGTCGTCCTCATCGCCGACAACATGGCCAAGACGGAGGCCGATCAGATCGAATCGGCGCTCGGCGAGCGGGTAGTGGGACGGATCGGTGAGATCGAGCCTCATGTGCCTATCGAGGAAGTCGAGGTTGCCCGCCGCCTGACCGATGACCGTCAGGCCGATGCCGTGGTGACCATCGGTGGCGGCTCGACGACAGGTGTCGGCAAGGCAATCGTGCTCGAGAGGGAGCTCAGCTTCCTCGCCATCCCCACAACTTATGCCGGATCCGAGATGACTCCCATCTACGGGATCACTGCCGGGGAGGTGAAGCGCACCGGTCGGGATCCCAGGGTGAAGCCACAGACCGTGATCTACGACGTCGACCTGACCCTCGGCCTGCCGAGAGAGGTCACTTCAGGGAGCACGATGAATGCCCTCGCTCATTGCGTCGAGGCTCTCTACGCACAGGAGCGGAGCCCGATCGTCACGATCATGGCCCTGGAGGGAGTCAGGGCGCTGCAGCGAGGCTCGCTCATGGTCGCCGGGGATCCCAGTGACGTCGAGGGCCGATCCGACCTGCTCTATGGGGCATTTCTGGCCGGCGCCTCTTTGGGAGCAGTGGGAATGGCGATCCATCATCGGATCTGCCACGTGCTCGGGGGCACCTTTGGGCTTGCTCACGGCGACGCCAACGCCGTCATCCTCCCCCACGTCGTCGCCTACAACCGGGAATCAGAGCCCGAGGTGATGGCTGCCCTGGCGGACGCCATGGGGGTCACCGACACCGCGATCGGGCTTTTCGAGCTCGCCGGGGCGCTCGGCGCCCACACCAGCCTTGCGGAGCTGGGGATCACGGAGGCGGATCTCGACAGGGCGACCGAGATGATCGTCGACGGCGTGGGCTACAACCCGAGGCCAGTCGAGCGGGAATGGATCAGGCAACTCTTGGAGGACGCATTAGCGGGCCGTCCCCCATCAGCGCAATAGGATGTCGCACCATCGCCGCTCGGAGGAAACGTGACGGTTGACCCGACACTGACCCCCGGCTCGTCCTTCCGCGACCCCGATCAGGTCCTGGAGCGTCTGGCCGGCGCTTCCTATTTGGCCGACGAGCGGATCGCGACTTCGATCTTCGTCGCCGACGTGCTGGGCAAGCCGGTCCTTTGTGAGGGCCCCGCCGGGGTCGGCAAAACCGAGTTGGCCAAGGCTGTGGCCGAGATCACCGGCCGCCGTCTCATCCGGCTCCAGTGTTACGAGGGTCTCGACGAGTCCAAGGCCCTGTACGAGTGGAACTACAAGAAACAGCTGCTCAGGATCCAGGCCGAGCCCGAGGATGCCGACTGGGAGCAGACGGAGTCGGACATCTTCGACGAGGACTTCCTCCTGGAAAGGCCGCTACTGGCGGCGATCAGGGCCGCGGAGCCGGTGGTACTCCTCATCGACGAGGTGGACCGCATCGAGGTCGAGACCGAAGCCTTGCTTCTCGAGATCCTCTCCGACTTCCAGGTGTCGGTCCCCGAGTTGGGGACGATCGTCGCCACCACCCGACCCTCGGTCTTCCTCACCTCGAACAACACACGGGAGTTGTCCGAAGCGCTCAAGCGCCGTTGCGTCTTTCTGGACCTGGACTATCCGACGATCGAGAGGGAGCAGGCGATCATCGAGGCCAGGATCCCTGGGATCGGCTCGGCCTTGGCTGCAAACTGCGCCGAAGTCGTTTCTTGGATCCGTTCCTTCGAGCTGAAGAAGCCGCCTTCCGTCTCCGAGACCCTCGACTGGGCGCGAACCCTGCTCGTGCTCGGTCGACAGGAGTTGACACGTGACGACATCAAGGCGACGTTGAATCTCCTGCTCAAGTACTCCGGCGACAACGACAAGATCGGCGAGGCGTTGAAGGCAGCCCGCTGATGCGCAACATCAACGAGAGCACGGTCACCGAAGCCGCAGTCGGGCTGATCAAGGCGGAGGATCCCCGGCTCACCGTGGTGATGGAGAGCCTTATCCGTCACCTCCATGCCTTCATCCGCGATGTCGAGTTGACGGAGGAGGAGTGGATGGTGGGCATCCGGTTCCTTACCGCCACCGGCCAGATCTCCGACGACAAGCGTCAGGAGTTCATCCTCTTGTCAGACACCCTCGGTGCGAGCATCCTTGTCGACGCCATCAATCATCGGAAGTCGGCTGCATCGACCGAGAGCACGGTGTTCGGGCCGTTTTGGGTGTCGGGCTCGCCACATCTCGAGAACGGCGCCCGCATTGCCCGCGGCCCCCAGGCCGCCGCCGGTGAGACAACAGTGGTCCATGGCGTGGTCAAGGGAGAGAATGGCCTGCCGCTGGCTGGTGCGGTCATCGACGTCTGGCAGGCGTCGCCCGCAGGGCTCTACGACGTCCAGGACCCGGCTCAGCCGGAGATGAACCTGCGCGGGCTGTTCCACACCGATGCCGAGGGGCGCTTCTGGTTCGTCACGGTGAAACCCGCTGCCTATCCGATACCCGACGACGGGCCGGTGGGTGACATGTTGCGAGCTACGGGGCGACATCCGATGCGCCCGGCCCACATCCATTTCATGATCGATGCCGCCGCCCACGAGCGGCTCATCACCCACATCTTCGTAGAGGGGGACCCCTATCTCGAGTCCGACGCGGTGCTCGGGGTGAAGGATGGGCTGGTGACCGAGTTCATCGTGAACGAGTGTCCGGAAGACGCCGAGCGTTGGGGGGTTGTTTCCCCCTTCACCGAGGTGCGGTTCGACTTCACGATGGAGCCGGTCGGCTAAGACTCAGCCGGGGATTTCACGGCCCACAACTGCCACTCGCCGTCGATGCCCTTGAGGTGGTGCACGCCGCGATCTTCGAATGCGAGGTCCGAGCCCACAACCAGGTCCTTGACCGTTCGCGACACCAAGATCTCGCCCGGGTCGGCGGCTCCCATGATCCGAGCGGTGAGGTGGACCGCCATCCCTCCGACGTCGTCGCCTCGGACCTCGATTTCGCCGGTGTGGATCCCGGAGCGGATCGTCACGGCCATCGCGTGAAGCCGTTGGCGGAATCCGGCCGCGAACCGGATTCCGCGCCCGGGGCCGTCGAAAGTTGCGAGCACGCCGTCGCCCATGGTCTTGACGAGCCGCCCCCCGTGCTCGACCACAAACCGTCCCGCCAGGTCGTCGTGGGTGTCCAAGACACCGCGCCAACGGGCGTCACCCATCTCCGCCAGCAGACGGGTGGAATCCACGATGTCGGTATAGAGCACGGTCGCCAGGACCCTGTCTGTCGGCGCCGCGTGGGTGACTCCGGTGAGGAACTCCTCGATGGCATCGAGTGCCTCGTCTGGCTGTTCCCAAAAGAGAGGGCCGTCGGAGCCGGGGAGCTCCACCATGCGGGCGCCGTCGATGTGGTCCGCTAGGTATTGCCCGTGTGCGATCGGCATGAAGCGGTAGGCCCTTCGATGCAACACCAGCGTGGGCACATGAATGGCCGGGAGCAGAGCTCGGGCATCTGCGGTGAACATCGCCCGGAAATAGGCTGCTGCGGCAGCCGGACCGGCGATCGAGCGGGTCTTCTTGGCATACCAAGTCCTGAACTGCGGGTCGTCGGCCCGACTTGGCACCTGTAACAGCACGTGCTGGTCGCTGCCCCAGCGCTCGGCCATGGTCCGGTTCAACTCTTCGGCGGCTTCGGCGGGGAAGCCGATCGGGTAGTCGTCGGAGGCCACGTACTTGCTGCTGGTGTTGACCAGGATCAGCGCTGCGGTGCGCTCGGGCTTGGTGGCGGCAAACAGCATGCCCATGGGCCCGGCGTCGTAGGTGGTCATGATGGCTGCCCGCTCGCTGCCCACATCCTGCATCACGCACTCGAGCTCCTCGACGAATGACTCCCATGGGGGGAGGGCGTCGAGGGGCAGCGGGTCGGAGGCGCCGGTGCCCCGACGGTCGAAACGGATGACGCGGGCGAACGAGGCGAGCCGGCGAAAGAAGAGCTCGGCCTGAGGATCCTCCCAGTCCGTGTCGAATGCTCCGAAACTGCCTGCGGTCAGGACCAGGTCGATGGGTGAGTCCGGTTTGGAGGTTACGACTTCGTACGCGATCCGATCCGGGCCGAGGCGTGCGTAGCCGGTCGTGCGCTCCACATGGCGAGGATAGACCTGATGCCCCTAGGCGATCTCCAGGACAAACTCTTGCAACTGATTCAGGTTGCGCACCTCGTAGACCCCGGTGCAGAACCGCTTGAACTCGAGCATCAGGGAGTCCTCATCGCCCCAGTCACCCCTCGGCTCGGGGTTCAGCCAATAGACCTGCTTGGAGCGATCGTGGATCCGGCGCAGCACGGTCAAGCCTGCGTCGTCGACCCGATGGTTGTTGCGGGCATCGCCGGTGAAGATGACGGTCGAAGTGCCGGTTATCGACTTGCCGTATTTGGCCCAGAACATGTCGAAGGCTTTGGCGTGATCCGAGTGCCCGTCGTTGGAGATGTCTCGTGACCTGGCGATCAGGTGCTTGACATTGCGCAGACCGATGCCCTCGCCGATCTCCCGGGTGACCTCCTCGGCACCGTCGACAAAGATGAAGCAGCGCAGCTTGGGGAATTCGTTGCTCATCGCATTGAGGAAGCTCATGGTGAACTCGGCAAATTTGGCCACCGACCCCGAGACGTCAGCGACCAGATAGAGGTCGGGCCTCGACTCCCTTCGTGCCCGGTAGGCAGGATCGAAAGGCACGCCGCCGGCCGACAGGGAGCGACGCACGGTGCGGCGAACGTCGATCCTGCCCTTATGGCGTCTCCTCCTGCGTTGTGCCAGCTTGGCGGCGAGGCGACGCGCCAGGGGACGCACCGCCTGACGCATCCTCTTCAGCTGCTCGGGGGAGGCCGCCAGGAAGTCGATCTCTTCCACCGGGTCGAGCTGGGCAGCCAGGGCGATGTCGATGTCGAAGTCCCGGTCCTTGGCCAGCTTGCGGTTGATCTCGTTCTGGATTCGCTCCTTGAACTTGGCAATCCGTTGTTCGAGGGCCCGAATGTCGAGTTCGGCCTCGAAGTCATCAGCCGAATCGCTCCTGATTCGCGCTCTCGCCTGTTGCATCAGCCAGCCGAGATCGAGCTCCCTCATGATCCGGTGCAGGTAGTACTTCATCGAGGCCGACCGCTCGGAGTCGATGTGGCCGAACTCGGTCACCGCGGTTTCCGCCAGAGCGCGGAGGGCGGCGTCGTCGGCGCGGAGCAGGGCATCGAGCAAGACCTGGATGAAGTCGAAGTCCTCCTGATCGGATCGACCTCCGTACTCGGAGCGCATGACTATCGGCCCGATCGAGGACCGGGGGCCCTGGGCCGTCAATCGATCCTGGGGTTGATCTGGGTCGCGCAGAGAGGAGAAATAGAGGTCGAAATGGGCCTCGAATATGGGGCGGTGGTCGGCCCTCTTGACGAGGGTGCTCCCCAGGGTGGCTTTGACCTGGTCCCGACGCCTCAAGTCGACCCGTTGCAGGGCCTGCGCCGCATCCACGGTCTCGACCATCGACACCGGGATCCCCGCTTGGCGCAGGTGATGGATCAGCTCCAACAGCTCTGGGACCACGACCGGCAGTGTACGCTGCCGCCCTCCGAGCCAATCTCGACCCAGGTAATCGACGCGAGATGAGAGAGTTCCGACCTGTTGCGGCGCCACCAGGCCGTCTGGTGCGCCTGGCGCTGGTGCTCGATCCCAGGAACGGCCCAATTCAAACGATGCGCGTGGCCCAGATGGCGGAACGGGCCGGGCTCCAGGCTCTGTGGGTCAACGACCGTTTCATCACATCCGACGGCCTTTCCCGGATGGAGGCGTGGACCATGTTGACGATCGCCTCCATGTACACCTCGAGGATCAGGGTCGGCATCATGTTCAACTCCGGGCTTCGCTCTCCCCAGGCGACGGCGGCGATGGTGGGCTCGATGGACACGGTCATCGATGGTCGTCTCGAGTTGGGAGTGGCGGCCGGGTGGTACGAAAAGGAGCATGTCGGGCTCGGGCTGGCATTTCCCGACGCCGCGGCCCGGATCGAAGAGATGGGCCGGTTTGCTCACGTCCTCGCCACCCTGACCCGAGGTGAGTCTTTGGAAGAAGGTGGGCCGGCCCTCGGCATCTCCTCACCGCAGCCGGACGGGCCCACCTTGACCCTTGAAGCCGGAGGGCCTCGCCAGCTTGCGATCGCAGTAGGCATGGCCGACAACATGTTGCTCCCAACGCGACAGATGACCGAGATCGAGGCAATGGTCGAGGGGGCCCGCTCGGCAGCAGCCGAAGGCGGCCGGGATCCCGACAGCCTGGGCTTTGCCATCCAGCTCCCGGTGTCGGTGGGTCGGACCAACGCCGAGTCCGATGTCCGCGTCGAGATCGACGACATGCTGGCTCAGATGGACACCAGAGCCATCGGCATCCACGGTGATCTCGAGCGCTGTCAGGACATCATGATCGAGCTTGCCCATCTCGGGATCGGCGAGGTCCGGTGTGTTCTGCCGAATACGGCCGACATCGATGACGTGATCGCCCAGCTCACGGCGACGACGGTTGGGACCAAGGAGATACTGGTGCCGGGGGCGGCGCGGTCGGAGGCGCCGGCCCCACCCACGGGTTGGGGCGGCCCGGCCAAGCCGCAGAAACAGCCGTCGGGCTAGGGCTGGTGGGGACCTTGTTCGCTCTGCGAACAAGGTCACTATCATTCCAGGTGATGCCCGAAGAACGGTCCGGTGACTTCATCCAATCCCTGGAGCGGGGCTTGGCCGTGATCGATTCCTTTTCGAAGGAGCGCCCCGCCCAAACACTGAGCGAGGTGGCTGAGCTGACCGGTCTCACCAGGGCCACCGTCAGGCGCATGCTGCTCACCCTGGCCGAGCTCGGCTACGTGCGCCGGAACGGGAGGTTGTTCTCGTTGACGCCCAAGGTGCTCGACCTGGGCTATTCCTTCCTCTCCTCGTTCCAGGTCTTGGAACTGGCTCAGGGGCCGATGGAGCGCTTGGTCGAAGCGGTCAGGGAGTCGTCCTCTCTTTCGATCCTGGATGGGTCCGACATCGTTTACGTGGCCCGGGTCCCCACCACCAGGATCATGACGATTTCCCTCGCTCTCGGGTCGCGTCTACCCGCTTATCCCACCTCTATGGGAAGAGTCCTCATGGCCAGCCGTCCCGATTCCGAGATCGAGGACTACATCGCCCGCACCACATTCGAACCGCTCACCCGGTACACCACCACGGACAAGGACGAGTTTCGAGCGATCCTGCACAAGACTCGAGATCAGGGCTACGCCCTGGTCGACCAGGAGC